>ENA-OWNT01000255-OWNT01000255.1-seawater-metagenome-genome-assembly--contig:-NODE-255-length-147802-cov-6.501283_pt1 | contig 147802 bp, 130 predicted proteins | sample MGYA00238136_ERZ651165 | MGnify/ENA primary metagenome ERZ651165 (study PRJEB26861, sample SAMN08777766) | seawater metagenome | isolation source: coastal seawater | place: USA: Florida | collected...
ACTGGCCTGTCTCATTAGGGATCAACTGGCCATTCAGATACCATACATATTTAGGATTTGCACCACCATTTTTAGGGTCTGCAATAAATGTATAAGACCTACCACCATTATAACTTACAGACAGATCTACAGAAGCGACAAGGTTATCAACAATCTTAAAAGCAACACCCGGACTCAGGCTTTCTGAAACACATTGTTCGCTACTTATAAAACGACATACAATAATATCACCATGATCCAGCTTTGTCGTTTTTAATGTCGCCTTAGTTTCACCGGGTATTTCAAGACCATTCAACAACCACCTGTATTGTGGCGTAAGACCTCCTTTTGTATATGCAGAATGAAAAACCACCTCTTCACCACTGCATATATCAGTACCCGGAGCAGCAGATATTACAACACTTGACGTACTGCTTGGTATCATCAGCAGTTTTGCTTCATCACTTTCAACAGCACACGACTGAGCAGTATTAATGGCAATCAAATGATACCTGTATTTATCCATACTCATATTAGTATTCTTCACTGTCAGTGTTGTTGTGTTTGTACCACTATACACAGCATCATCTCCGATATTCACCCAGCCACTACCGGTATTAACCTGCCATTGATACTGGTGAGCTATATCAGCTTTCGAAAAGAATGTAGCATTACCACCGGCACAAAGCGAACTATTTACAGGCTGATCCGTAATATTCGACTCACACGAAATAATATCCATGCCGAACTGATAGGAATAACGACGTGTTGTACCCGTAGTTGCTGTTGTGCTCTTATAATAAGTTTGTGTATTACCTGTATATATAGGATTAACAGGAGCACCACCGGACAATAATGAATAACCACCGACACCACCAACTTTACCATTGTGACGAATATCAACCACCAATGGCTGAGAAAGATCTACTGAAACAGGTGTACCAAGCTCAATTTTTAACCAGCTACCATTTGCAGTACCCGGGAAAGCCATCGTAGTAGGGCTCAAAGCCATGGTCAGACCAGTAACAAACGTAGTTGTCATAGCCGTTTGCGTGGTATTACCTATCATCACCTGGAAATCAGTAAAAGTAGTTGCCGTAGTTCCTGTACTACCCACTTTAAAGTATATGGTCGTGATCTTTACAGGCCCTGTTACAGGCACAGCAGGTGCAAAATCGCCCGGCAAATACAAAAACTGGGACATATACGGTTCCCACGATGTTCCCGAACCCAAGGGAATAGCGTTTGATGATGTACCGTTAGTAAATGAATACTGCGGCGTTTGAGCAAAGCTGCCGGAAGTAAATGCCATGCCCAACAGCAATAAAAAAGATAATTTAATTAAGGTATAAGTACGCATGTCAAAAAAATTTGAACTGAAATTATACAAGAATGGCTATTAATCAAAATTTAATTTTATGGACATATAAATTAATTTGAATTTAACATTATGCTACACTTAAAAAAATCCAGATAAGACAATTACTAATATTACCCATAATTAATATACGCAACCGCAATTGTAACTAAATTGAAAAATGTGATACGCATTGCCACTTTGAAAGCAAGAGTTCAGTGGTTGAAAAAAAAAATTAATATCCTGAGCGTAACGCTGTTTTAATTGTATAGAAAAAGGCAGCGCTGATGCGCTGCCTTTTTCATGCTATTTGTAAGGTTAACCTCTTTATACTAATCTGCTATAGTGAACTTCAACAGTTGTTGTCCTGCTGAAGATTCTACGCGAATTATATATATCCCGGCAGATGCACTATTAAGATTTATACTGTGAGATAGTTGACCATTGGGCGTATTTACTTCTTCATTATAAACAACCTGGCCTATTGCGTTTGCTATGTAAATTCTTGCTTTATCAAAACCCGTTTGTGCAGATACGGTAAAGCTACCTTTATTAGGGTTAGGTGCCAGCACCATATCACTAACACCACCTTCAACTGAAGAAACGCTTGTTGTAGCAAGCCTGCTTTTGGCAAGTTTTGGCATAGCGCAGTCGCGGCTGGTCAGCATACCCACCTCAACCTTATCCCAGGGTGCAAGTTTTTCAGATGTAAACGATTGTCCCGTCTCATTAGGTATCAGTTGACCGTTTAAGTACCAAACATATTTAGGGTCAGTGCCACCATTTACCGGATCTGCAATAAATGTATATGAGCTACCTCCATTGTATGATACTGATAGATTGACTGATGCTACAAGGTTATTAACTATGGAAAACTTGATACCAGGACTTAAACTTTCAAACACACATTGTTCACTACTTATAAAACGACAAATAACTATATCACCATGGTCAAGTGTTTTTGTTTTTAATGTAGCATTTGTTTCGCCCGGCATTTCAAGTCCGTTTAGCAGCCACCTATACTTGGGAGTAGCACCTCCTTTTGTGTACGCTGAATGAAATACAACCTCTTCTCCCTCACAAATATCTGCGCCGGGTGCAGCAGAAATCACCACACTCGAATTACTGCTGGCTATCATGGTCAACGTTGCCGGGTCACTATTCACATCACACATTTCTGTGGTGTTTGTAGCAACTGCACGATAACGATAGTTGTTCATTGAGAATGAAGTATTTCTTATACTCAGCGAATTGGTTCCGGTTCCGCTGTATATAGCGTCATTACCCAGGTTCACCCAACCCGATCCGGCATCTAACTGCCAGCGGTATTGGTGAGCTGCATCTGCCGCTACGGTTAAAGTTGTACTATCAGACGAACACAGACCTACGTCTGCAGGCTGTTTTGTAAACACAGCAGTACAGGCAGGCTCAAATGTGATGTAACCTGTAAAAAAGCGTGGGTTGTTTGAAACCGCATACCCGACATTTAATCCCGATATCTGGTAATTACCCGTGTACATCGTTACACCCGCAGCCGTAAAGCTGTTTATTGCCGGAGTACCTGATGTGTAATTATTTGTTCCGCTTGTATGTACTGCAAACCTATAAGTAGCATTATTGGGAATCTCAAAATTCAAACCCGGCAATACAGGAAACACACCTGAGGACGTCACTCCTGTAACAGTATTTGATGCGATCGAGGTCCAGGTCGGACCAGCAAGTGTAACCGGACCACTTAATGAAGTACTCGTATACCATAAAGTACTCGTAGTATTGTTATGCGAGGTTGTTGCCCAGTTACCTACTTCAGTAACTTTAATCGTTGCACCGGAAGTATTTGTAATAACGAATGTAATAAACCCGTTTGTACCTGAACTGTTAGAACCGTTATACCCCGTTGTGGTCGATGTATTGATTGTTGTAACCTGTGCGTTACCATGCAAACCTGCAAAGACGATCGCAATAGTCACCACAAATCTTAATAAGGTAAATTTTTTCATGACATAATCTGTTTAGCATTACAAAACTACACCTAAACAGCAATACAAAAATCATTGTCATGATTTTTTATCCTTATTACAATATTAAAATATTATCAATACTAACACCACAACTAGTTGACAATAATACACATATCAACAACATGTAATTTAATTTATACATATACGTATTGTAGAAGCGCAGTGTTTTTCTATTCTACAATAATTTTTAATTAATAATATTGTCACAATAAACTAACCATAAGTTCAAGTGACTGATGAAACAATATTTTTTTAAGAAAGAGTAGCTCCTGAATATTATTCATCTTAATAAAAAACGTGCCACACAAGGTGTAGCACGTTCCGTATTATCTAAGAATATGATTATTTATTCAGCAATTGTAAACTTTGTACTGCTTTGTTGTTCGCCTGCTATTAAACGCATTATATAGATTCCTGCAGGAACCTTTTCACTGATATTTACCTGATGACTTAATAAACCATTCAGGGCATTTACCTCTTCCCGGTACACAACCTGCCCTACTGAATTGATAATATATACCGTAGCCTTATCAACAACAGTATTTGCAGATACGGTAAAACTACCTTTATTAGGATTAGGAGCCAGCACTATATCGCTAACGCCACCTTCAACAGAAGAAATACCTGTTGTGGCCAACCTGCTTTTGGCCAGTTTCGGCATTGCGCAATCGCGACTTGTCAACATACCTACCTCTACTTTATCCCACGGAGCAAGTGTTTCTGAGGTAAATGATTGACCTGTCTCATTAGGCACAAGCTGCCCATTCACATACCATACATACTTAGGATCGATACCTCCGTTAGTAGGCTCAGCAATGAAAGTATATGAGTTGTTACCATTATAGCTTACAGACACTCCAACTTCTGCTACAAGATTACTCACTACTTCAAACTTGATACCAAGGCTGTTTTTCGGGAAAACGCACTGCTCACTGCTTATAAAACGACACTGTACAATATCGCCATGATCTAAACCCTTTGTAGTTAACGTTGCCTTAGTTTCGCCTGGAATTTCGAGGCCATTCAACAACCATTTGTATTGAGGAGTAGTACCTCCATTTGTATATGCAGTGTATAGTATTGCTTCTTCATTCAGACATATATCCGTAGAAGGAGCTGCAGACAAAACAATACTAGACTGTGTTGTTGGCACCAATGTTAGCGTAGCAGGGTTACTGTTTACTGAACAGTTATCATTTGTATTAATAGCAACAAGACGGTATTGATTTCCCTGTAATCCTAAATTTGCATTCTTAACCGTCAGGTTTGTCGTACTTGTACCGCTGTATACAGCATCGTCACCAAGGCTGGTCCATCCACTACCTGCATTCAACTGCCATTGGTATTGCTGTGCATTTATAGTATTTGCACTGAATACTGCATTCTCTGTTTCACACACACCAATATTTTGTGGTTGAAGCGGAAAGTCGGCAGTACACGATGGAAGTATGATGAATTTATGATCCTCGCACTCACCGTAGCTTTGTGACTGACAAGCTGTAAACGATGTTGTAGAATAGGAACTTCTTACACGAAGACGCGACTCTCCGGGTGTGGCATTAGCCGGAATTGTAAAAGAACCTGTAACGGTATTTCCTGCCGGAATAGATCCACTGGAAACCCATGCCTGCTCACCATTATCATCAAAGTCGCCGTCAACATTATAATCAACAAATATTTTTACACCCTGCGGGTAAGAAGAACCGATCTGTACCGAAAAATTTACAACCGTTCCCTGGATACCATCATGTACTTTATTAGCATGATACTTGTAGCTATTCGATGTATTATCACAACCTGAGTTATTATTCTCAATATTGGTTGTTTTACCACCTGAAGTACTGAAACTATTAATATACATATTATAGTTACTGCACTGAGTACTGTACGATGGAGTGCAATATTGCGCATTAACCCCAATACTCATAAGCATTAACAACGGCAGTACACTGAAAATTTGATAAAGCGGGTTGAATTTTAACTTCATAATAGAGAATTTTAATTTTGACACAATCGATTACCTGATATTATCAAAATACTAATAATGTATTAAGATGATGATTAAAATAATATTAAACAAAACTTATATTAAATATTCATATTCCCAAATAACTAATAGTCAATAATATTACGTCTTCATAATATTATTGATTGTATTATCAGAATTGTCATTTATGACTTAGAATCTGGAACGTAAGCATACCCAAAAACACAAAAGTCCGCAAGGGGTGGTAAACCACCCCTTGCGGACTTTATATATTAATACTATTTAAAAAATCTACAGCCTGCTTATCGAGCTACAGAGAATTTTGCTGTTTCATGTCGTCCTTCTGCTTCTATATGCATAATATATATACCGGCAGGTTGCCCTTCAATATTAATATCATGTTGCAGTAAACCTTGCGGTGTATTAATGGCAGAATTATATATAACCTGACCAATAGCATTGGTTATATAGATCGAGACTTCATTTGCACCCGTATTTTCAGACTGTACTGAGAAGATACCCTTATTGGGGTTAGGAGCAACTGTAATTGTTCCGATATTACTATTGATAGTTGACACACCTGTTGTTGCTAATCTGCTCATGGCAAGTTTGGGCATAGCGCAGTCACGGCTTGTCAGCATACCTACTTCAATATTATCCCATGGCGCAAGTGTTTCTGAGGTAAATGACTGACCGTTTTCATTAGGTATCAATTTCCCATTCTTATACCATACATACTTAGGATCAACACCACCATTTACCGGATCTGCTATGAATGTGTATGAGTTATTACCATTATAACTTACCGATACGCCTACTTCAGCCTTAAGGTTACTCACCACTGAAAATTTTACACCCAGGCTATTATTAGGCGGCACACACTTGTTACTGCTGAAAAACCTGCACTGTATGATATCTCCATGATCTAATGACTTGATCTTTAAAGTCGCGTTTGTTTCTCCGGGAATTTCAAGGCCGTTCAGCAACCATTTATACTGTGGTGTATTACCACCATTGGTATACGAAGTATATAAGATAGCTTCTTCATTCAGGCATATATCCGTTGAAGGAGCCGCAGCAAGCACGACGCTGGACTGTGTAGTAGGCACCAAGGTCAGTGTTGCAGGGTCACTTTCTACTGAACAGTTCTCCGAGGTATTAGTAGCCACCAACCTATATTGGTAACCCTGCATACCGAGCGTTGGGCTTTTAAGCAAAAGGTTTTTCGTTGTGGTACCGCCATATACAGCGTCGTCTCCTATATCTACCCAACCTGTTCCTGGGTTAGCCTGCCATTGGTATGCATTCGCATTTGTAGTTGTCGCAGTAAAATTGCTTGCTTCTGCTTCACATACTTTTATATCCTTTGGCTGATCCGGGAAGTCGGCCGAGCAGGATGGCAATATGACAAATTTATAATCCTCACACTCTCCATAGCTCTGGTTGTTGCACTCATTGAAACTGGTTGTATAATAAGAACACCTGATACGTAAGCGACTTTCGCCTGGCTTAGCATCAGGCGGAATAGTAAATGTACCCGATGTTGTTGCATTGGCACTCATTACACTTGATGGCGAATAAACACGCTCGCCCGCATCAGAAAAATCACCATCACGGTTAAAATCCACCCATATTTTAAAACCTCTCGGGTACGAGGGACCGTTTTGAATTGTAAACCCTACAGGCGTTCCCTGTACACCTGTATGCACTTTTGTACTGTAGTAAGTATAACTCGTTGACGTGTTTCCACACCCCGAATTGATATTGGATATATTAGTAACGCCACCTGTGGTTTTAAAGTCATCTATATACATATTATAACTACCACATTTCACGCTATATGTAGGTGTACAATATTGTGCATCAGCCTGCACACCAAGTAGCATTGCCAGTAATAGACACGTGCTTTTTACAACTGAGTTGATTTCCAATTTCATATTAACATATTTTGTCTGTTTCCAAATTTACCTGTTGAATGTAATTATAGTAACAAAATATTTAATACATAATTAAAGCAATATTTAAATGCACTTAACTGAGAGCAATAGCTCTTTAATAATACTACTTTAATATAGTATTATAGCTGCTCATACAACAACTGTAAATGCATTTACTAAACGGCGAAAGGCCCGCACAATATGGATTGAAGATGAATTAAATTATCTCATCTTAATGTGAATTTTCTATTAAACATGCAGGATTATCAGCTATTAAACTGTTCTAAAACTTCCATTAATTTATCTATCTCAGCTTTACTGTTGTAGATATGTGTTGAGATGCGTAAACAATCCATGCCATTCTCGGGCACGGCCCGGATGCGTATATCTGCTAATGCGCACGCTTTGTAAACATCATCATAATGCACATTTTTCACGCGAAAACTATTCACACCACAGAAAGATCGCTCTTCTGTAGGGGTTATCAGATCTATCTTGCCTTTATGTGCAAGCAATCTTTCCTGCAGGTAACTGCCAAGGTATTTTATGCGGTTATAAACATTGGGCATACCAATTGTTTCAAGAAAATCCACCGAAGCAATAATACCCTTTGATAAACCTAATGATTGGGTGCCGCCAAAATACCTGTGCGCGCTCTTCGCATACCCGGGCATATATGGTTCGTCCACCAGGTTCCATTCTCCCTTTGAACTGCCGCCTCCTACAAAAAAAGGCTGCAGTGTATCCAGGAAATCTTCCCTGACATACAAGAAGCCCGTCCCCTTCGGGCCCAGCATCCATTTATGGCAGCAACTGGCGTATGTATCGCACCCTATATCGTGCAGGTCCAGTTGCAACATGCCTGGACCATGCGCACCATCAATACATGAGTATATACCTTTATCCCTCGCAAGCCTGCATATTTCTTTTACAGGCAACACCTGCCCTTGTGTGCATGGTATATGTGGTACAGCTATTACCCTTGTACGCTTGGTTATCAGTGCATTTATGCGCTCAAGTGTTTCGGCTGCAGTAGGTGCGGGCGTAAATACCTTTAAAACTATTCCATGCAGTTTAAAGCGATTTAGCCAGGGTAAGGCATTACCAACATGTTCCTGGTCCGAAACGATCACTTCATCGCGTTTCTTTAAAGGCACTCCCCAACAGGCTATATTAATACCTTCAGTAACATTATGAGTTAGTGCTATCTCCTTCTTTTTGGCACCTGTAAGGCGGGCTATCGCTTCTATACTGTTTTCATATCCGCTGTAGCGGCCAAACTCATCATTTTGCACCATGCCTTCGCGCACGGCTTCTATTACGGGATAAGGCGACGGCCCCATTGTGCCGTTATTCAGGTATATCTTATCCCTTGTAAGGGGGAATAATTGTCTTACATTCTGCCAGTAGGGTTCGTCATCTTCAGCAACCTTTTTACCATGGGAATTTAGTTGTTGTGCTGCTGCCATCACATCAAGCTCACTAAGGGAACAGGCAGCCAAAATAGATGCGGAACGTAGAAAGTTCCTGCGGTTAAAATACATAGGGGTACAGATTATATACCCGAATATATAAAAAAGAATGGAAATCAAATAATAATCTACCTGGCTCGTGTAAGAGCGTAACTGTAACCATCCACGTAGTTGTCAGCCAGCCTTAAAGTATCCTTGTAAATTCCATCAACTTTCCACTGTACAATACCGGAAATTACATAAGTAGAGTCTCCGGTAAATATATCGCGGGTGCGTTGCCACTTATAAGGCTTTACATTTGCAACTCCACCTTTTTCTGATATCAGCTTACCATCTGTAGTAAGTGTATAATAGCTGTCAGTAAAAGTATGCTTATCCTTTCCTGTAATACCACCTACTGAGTACCATAACTGCCATTTCTGACCTGTAATGTGTTTTTTCATCGTATCAAGAGGCTTATCATACAGAGATATATTTGAAACAGGAACATACAGCCGCTCTGTTTTAGCAGGTGCGGATGAACGTACTTCCGATTTTGTTTTGCAGGCGATCAACAAGAAGATAACAGACGCTAAAAAAAGACCCGCTTTATTGTTCAATATCATAATACAGGATTGTTTCTGTTGGTCAAAAGTAATAAAATCAATGAGTAGCTACTTGTCATACCTTGGATGATACTTCTCTAAAGTTTGTCTCAGGTATGAACGATCTAAGTGTGTGTATATTTCTGTGGTCGTAATACTCTTATGTCCCAGCATCTCCTGCACGGCACGCAGGTCTGCCCCGGCTTCTACAAGGTGAGTCGCAAACGAATGTCTTAGTGTGTGCGGATGTATATTTTTTTCAATACCGCTTTTAGCCACCAGGTCTTTCAGTATCATGAATACCATGACACGCGACAACTGCCCTCCCCTCCTGTTCAGGAACAAAATATCTTCGCACCCTTTTTTGATCGTCTTCAGGTGTACGCGCACATGCTCCTTATATAGTTTTATCTGCTTTATCGCCTCTCCTCCAATAGGTACCAGTCGTTCCTTGTTACCTTTACCAACTACCCTTACAAATCCTACGTCAAGGTACATATTAGATATCAGCAACCCGGTTAGTTCACTCACACGCAAACCACAACTGTACATGGTTTCCAGCATGGCCCGGTTACGCTGGCCTTCAGGAGTACTATGGTCTATTGCTGCAAACAAAGTATCAATTTCATCAACGGCCAGGTGTACAGGCAAAGCACGCCTTAGTTTTGGCGCTTCCAATAACACCGTAGGGTCGTTGGTCACTACTTCTTCCAGCACCAGGTATCGAAAGAAAGCTTTTATTCCGCTTATAACACGTGCCTGTGTATTAGCGGTCAACTCCAGTTTATTGATATAGGCAAGAAAAGATTGTAAGTGAGTAAGCTCTATTGACTCGATACCCGTGTTACCAAACTCAGAGAAGATATATTCGCCCAGCATTTCCACATCGTGCAAATAGGCTGCAACAGTATTATCCGACATGGAACGCTCCAATTGCAGGTACGCCTTAAAACCTTTCCTATAGGCGGGCCATACTTTTACTTCGTTACTCATCTCTCATCTTATCCAGCCACTCACCTATTTGCCTGGCCTGGTCTTTTGTTATCTTTTGCTGGATAGTTTTGAAAAAAGGCTCGATCGAAGGCTCAATAGCATCAAGTATATCCAGCCCTTTTTGTGTTATAGTCAGGTCTACCCTGCGACGGTTTTCTTTACACTCCTTGCGCAACACCAGCTTTTTGGCCACCAGCTTATCTATCAACCTCGACACATTCGACATTTTTTGTATCATCCTGTTCTGCACCTCGTAAAGGTTCATCGATTCGCCTTTCTGCCCGCGCAATATTCTTAATACATTATATTGCGGCTCGGTAATATCAAATGGCTTAAGCATCTGCCCCATTTGTTGCTGCAACCAGACACCTGTAAACATAATGTTCAGGAAGGCTCGTTGATAGGGATCCTTTATTGGTTTGGTAATGATATGTTCCTCTATTGTGGGCATAATATTATAGATTTTGATAAACGGCAGTTGCAAAAATATATAATAGTATTATTTATTAATATTGTTTAAACAATTTATTATGCTTCATTTAGCAATTGTCAATGGCCCTAACCTTAACTTACTTGGCACCCGCGAGCAGGATATTTACGGCAACAAGCCTTTTGAGGAGTATTTTGACGAGCTGAAAAAGCAATATCCTTCTGTATCATTCACTTATTACCAGAGCAATGTTGAAGGCGAACTGGTCAACTACCTGCACGACTGCAGGAGAAAGGCTGACGGCATCATCTTTAATGGTGCAGGCTATACGCACACCAGTGTGGCGCTGGCTGACGCTATTGCTGCGATAGACATTCCTGTTGTTGAGGTACATATATCGAATATTTACGCCCGCGAAGAGTACCGTAAACAATCCCTTACTGCTTCAAAATGTGTGGGTTGCATCACCGGGCTGGGGCTGAAAGGTTATGAACTGGCAGTGCAGTATTTCCTTTAGCTACCCCCTGAACCCTCTCAGGAAAGAAACAATATCCATTCTCTTCTTGCCTTCCTGCTGCACTTCATCAGCATATACCCAGCCGTCAGCTGCGGCAAAACGCAGGTAAGTTTTACCATCAGTATCATAACTGCCCACTTCCCTGCCATGTTCAGCCACTTCTGTATGCGACTGGTAGATCTTAAAAACTTTATCCTGTAAAACGGTTAACGCAACCGGGTATGGAGACATACCCCTGATAAGGTTATGTATATCCACAACAGGTTTATTCCAATCGATCTTTGTGTGCTCTTTGAATATTTTGGGGGCAATTTTAAGCTCAGATTCAGGTATTGCTTCCTGGGGTATTTCCTCAAGTGCGCTTGCAGCGAGGCCTTTTACGGTTGTAACAAGCAACTCCGCACCTGCCTTCATCAGTTTTTCGTACAGTGTCCCTACGTTATCTTCAGGCAGTATAGCTACTTTCTGCTGCAACAGTATATCACCTGTATCTATCTCGTGCTTCAGTTTAAACGTAGTCACACCTGTTTCCGTCTCTCCATTGATGACAGCCCAGTTGATTGGTGCCGCCCCCCTGTATTGTGGTAACAGCGACCCGTGAACGTTGATTGTTCCCATTGGCGGCATATCCCAAACAGCCACCGGCAACATACGAAACGCCACTACCACCTGCAGATCTGCTTTATAGGCAGCCAGCTCTGCAAGAAATTCGGGATTTTTCAGCTTTTCAGGCTGTAATACGGGCAGGTTTTGCGTCAAAGCATATTGCTTCACTGCCGACTGCTGGATATGCTTTCCACGGCCTGCAGGCTTATCTGGTGCTGTTATCACAGCCACTATATTTGCACCTGCTTCTACAAGTGCCTGCAACGAGGCTACAGCAAAATCAGGAGTACCCAGGAATACAATTCTTAAATCTTCAAAAGCAGGCATAAGGCTGCAAAGCTAAGATGATGTTAACATTAATCCCACCCTTTAAACCTTTAAAACTTAATTTCGTCTATTAATCGCACCCGCATTTGATAATATGCCGCAAACAACTACTGATACGGACGACAGCATACTTCTGGCCTTGTTTCGAGACGAGGACACGAGGGAAGCTGCTTATACCGCGCTGGTAAAAAAATACCAGCAGAAGTTGTACTGGCATATTCGCCGTATGGTGGTAGAGCATGAGGATACTAACGACATACTGCAACTGGTGTTCATAAAAATGTGGCGCAACCTGGAAGATTTTCGCGGAGATGCTAACCTTTATACATGGCTCTACCGCATAGCAACAAACGAAACCATCACCTGGCTGGGTAAAGAAAAAAAACGCAGGGCACTGCCACTGGACACTGACGAAGGACTACTTTCTGAAAAGCTGGAAGCGCAGGAAGGCTTTGATGCAAAAAAACTGGAGTGGAAATTACAGCAGGCCATACAATCACTACCTGAAAAACAAAGAGTTGTATTCAGCCTGAGATATTATGACGAGATGCCTTATAACGAGATGGCTGAAATACTAAATACTTCAGAAGGAGCCTTAAAAGCATCCTACCATCACGCTGTGAAAAAAGTAGAAAGTTTTATAAAAGAAAGTTAAACGCTTGAAGTTTTATATAGTCAAATAGCAAATGGAACGCGAACAGGACATATTAAAGGAATTAAAAAAGCTGAACAGCCCATTGGCGGTGTTCCCCCGAACAATGCCCTACATTGTGCCGGATGCTTATTTTGACAACCTGCCAACACTGGTTGCCCGCTATGTTCTTGCTGACACACCTTTAACAAAGGACATGCCTCTGGCGGTTCCGGATGGTTACTTCGATGCACTGCCGCAACAATTATTGCAGGCTGTTAAGAACGATGAAGCTCCTGCAAAAGAAGAATCCAAAAACCGTAGTGTCTGGCTCAATGCTCGTTGGGCTGCCGCAGCCATGCTGATAATATTCATCGGCTTAGGTTCATACAGGATACTCACGCCGGAAACACTTACCATACAGCAGCAACTGGAAGAAATACCGGAAGCAGCCATACTTGCCTACGTGCAGGACAATATAGACGAATTTGACACAGAATACATTGTGAATAATTTAGACAACGCAAATACTATACAAACCCAGGCAGAAAACCTGAACGACGAAACAATTGAATATTACCTGGAAAACTCCGGGTGGCAATAAAAAAGAGTGAAATCATGAGCAAGACAGGTGTTTTTTTATTGACGATCTTACTGGCGTTCGCTACGGCAAACGCACAACCTCAGCACGACAAAAAACATGAGCGTATCAAAGCATTAAAGATCGCTTATATCACTGAACAACTGGACCTGACCGCTGATCAGGCGCAAAAGTTCTGGCCGGTATTCAACCGCTATGAAAAAGAAAAGTGGGATATGCGCAAAGGCTTTTTTGACAAATACAGGAATGACAACCCTACAAAAGACAAAAAAGCTGCCCGCGAATACATTGAGGCCAACCTCGATTACCAGCAGCAGGAACTGACTTTGAAGAAGAAATACAAAGACGAATTGTTGAAAATAATTTCAGCTGAACAGTTGGCACAACTATACCAATCAGAAAGAGGTTTCAGGCAAATGCTCATTAAAGAATTGGGCAACAGGCACCACGGGCCAAAATCAAAATAACTAACTATAGTTCTGCTACCGGCGAGCCTACGTCATGATAAAACAGGAATTGCCAGCCTTCTGCCTTGCCTTGCTCGGCGTACTGCTCGCGCAGGGCTAATGCTTTCTTACCATCATAGTCATATTTGGCTACATACTTTATCTTCATCTGCTTCAGCTGAGGAGCTTCATCTCCACCAAAGAACACTTTATCCTTTCCATCATCTATCAGGAATACTATATGCTGCGGGCTGTGTCCACCCGAATGGAAATATTTGATATAACCATCTATTACGCCCTCTTCACCTTCCAGCCAGTTTACCTGCGGCGATGTAAGCAGCGGCTCTATCTGCCTGGTATGAAATGACGGGAAACCCTGCTCCATGGCAAACTCTACTTCGGGCCTATAGATGTAATAATCAGCCTTGGGGAATGTATTTTTTATCAGCCCTTTTTCATCATGATATACTACCCCTCCTGCATGATCTTTATGTAAATGCGTCAGCAAGACCTTGGTCACGTCTTCAGGCTCATACCCCAGGTGACGCAGGTTAGTGTGTATCTGCAACTCACCGTCTATCTCATAACCCAGCCCGGTATCCATTATGATCACGTCTTTATCTGTCACCACAAGAAAAGGCTGTATCTCTACCAGAAGTGAGCCCCTTGGCCTGTCTGTCAATACATCACTATGCTGACTAAAAGGAACGAACTGCTTATCATGTCCAACCGTAAAAACACCCTCTGATAACGGGAATATTTCTGCCATAGGGCGCAAAGTTAAGGCATCAGCGTATCATTACGCCCCTGTCTGCATCCAATCTTAATAAGATAAACACAAGAATACTGAATGACAGTAATGAAGTACCTCCATAACTGAGCAAAGGCAGTGTAATACCTATCACAGGTGCCAACCCGATGGTCATGGATATATTAATGGCAAAGTGTATAAAGAATATTGAAGCTACACAATAAGCATACACACGGCTGAATGCTGACCGTTGCCGCTCTGCAACGAACAACACACGCAACATCAACCCCAGGTACAGCAATATCAATGCGGCACTACCCAGGAAGCCAAACTGCTCACCAACAGCACAAAAGATAAAGTCAGTATTTTGTTCCGGTACAAATTCATTTTTAGTAGATGTACCATTCAGGAAACCTTTACCACTAAGCCCGCCCGAGCCGATCGCGATCTTTGACTGCCAAACGTTATAACCCGCAACATTGGCACTACGTTTTTTGCCCCTGTCTTCCGGCGCCAGGTAATCATCCGGTACTTCCTGCCCCAGCGTAGTGTATATACGCTCTATCTGGTGTTTTTGCAACACATGCTTAAATACAAAAGGCACTGCAAACTGCGAGAACAGTATACATATCAACCATGAACCAACCAGCACCACACGAACCATCATTTCCCGCTTCAGCGCCTTTCTTATCAATATACCTATACCAATGGCCAAGCCGGTTACAATGTACAGGAAGGTCAGCTTAGGTACTAATAGCGTTGTAAGCGTCAATGCAATAGCCGAAAAAGCTACTATGAGTACTATATGCGGCAAGCCTTCCCTGTACATAGCCAGGAAGAAACATACATACACCAAAGCCAGCCCCGTCTCCTGCTGCAGTACGATTAGCACCGCCGGCCCCAAAGCCATGGCCGAGGCTATCAGCCTGTGTTTCAAAGTACTGAAATTCGTTTCAGGAGATGATAGAAACTTAGCAATTGCCAGCGAAGTGAATATCTTACTCACCTCTCCCGGTTGAAACCTCAACGCTCCAAACCCCAGCCACGATGCAGACCCCTTGGTCCCCACACCTATAAACACGGTAAGCACCAGGAGAAACAAAGCAATGGCATAAGACAAGTATGCGACGGACGAAAAGAACTTGCTGTCCGTAAAAAGTATCAGCAAACCGGCAAACAGTGATATGCCCAGCCATACAAACTGGCGCATATGGCTTTTGCTCATCATAAATATGCTCGGGTCTGTACTACGATATTCAACCGAAAATATGGTGACCATACCGATTATGCACAACAACAAATAGAGCAACAATGTAATGCTGTCTACCCTGCCAAATACCGATTTATTTGTTGTACTCATCTATTCGTTTATTGTCCGTAAAGTTTTCTGTGCCAACGCTCCAGTTCCATATTCAGTTCTACCTTTTCCAGGCTATCCGATATCCGGCTCCGTTCAAGCCTCCTTTCATAACGCTCCCTGTCTTTTACACGCTGTATAGAGTCTATATCATACACATACTGACTGATCAGGTTAGCATTATACAGTTTCGTCTCCAGGTGTTTCCTGTTATTGGCAATAGTATCATTCAGATACTTCTCCATCATCAGGCTGGCAACAGGGCCTGCCCATGTTGCACCAAACCCGGCATTTTCTACTATTACCGCGATAGCTATTTTAGGATCCTCCCTCGGTGCATAAGTTACAAACACTGAGTGGTCTTTCATTTTTATGACCGTCCCGCCCACATAAGCTTTATTCTCTACTGTACCTGTTTTCGCACATACGCTTATGCCGGGCAATATCGCTACCCTACCTGTACCATGCTCCACTACGTCTTGCATACCCAGGCCTACAATATCAAAAGCCGCATCAGGTATATTGGTTACTTTATGCTTGATATGATATGGAGCCAGCATACTGTCTTTTTCATTACCACCTATTGATTTTACTAAGTGCGGTGTATAATAGTACCCCTTATTGGCAATAATGCACAGGGCATTCGCCATTTGTACCGGTGTCAGTGCAACCTCTCCCTGCCCCATACCTACAAACAGCATACTACATGAATTCCAACTGCCATTATATCTTTCGTTATAAAAAGCTGTATCCGGCAATGTGCCACTGCCCTCGTAAGGCAGGTCAACACCCGTAGGGTGGCCAAAGCCGAAATCATAACAGTAGTCATACCAGCGCTGTACGCCCTTCCTCACACCGCCGTATTGTTTGGCATCCACCATCATCCTGAGTATATGCACAAAATAGGCGTTACAGGAGTTGGCAAGCGCCCTTCTCAGGTCTGCTGCGTGCCCTCCACCACTGTGCGTACAACCAATACGCCTGCCACAACCATAATACCCACCGGCACATGGATAACCGAATGATGGGGTTATGACACCTGCGTCCAGTGCTATCAAAGCCGTCATAGGCTTCATGGCCGAACCCGGATTATACGTTCCTTTAATAGCCCTGTTATAGAGTGGTTTCGTAGCGTCCCTTTCCAGTTTGGCAAAGTTGCGCGAACGCTCAGCCCCCTTCAGCAGGTTCGGGTCGTACGATGGTGCACTTACCATAGCCAGTATACCGCCCGTCTTGGGGTCAATAGCTACTGCGCTGCCTATCTTATTGGCCATCAGCTTTTCGCCATATGCTTGTAGCTCCGCATCCAGGTGCAGCTCTATACTCCTGCCCGCAACGGCTGGCGTATCTAACGCACCCTTACGGTATGGCTCGGTAGGACGGTTAAAATTGTCCCGCTCCAGGTAGTGGATACCCCGCTGCCCGCGCAACACATCTTCATAAGTAAATTCCAGCCCGTTAATACCCAGGTAGTCGCCCTGCCTGTATGAGGCGTATTTATCTTCCTTAAGTTTCGATTTCGATATTTCACCAATATACCCCAATATCAGGGCCGAGTGCGGCTCCGGATAGGTACGTATATAACGCTCGCTCAACTCAAAACCCGGGAAGGCATACATATTTTCCTGCAGCTTCGCAGTTTGTTCAGCAGTTAGCTGCTCTATCATGGCACTCTTACGCCTCGGGCCGTTCTTTACAGATGCGCGGTGAAACAACCTGTTATATTCTGCTGTATCAATACCCAGCGAGCTGCAGAGCAATGCCGTATCTAAGGTTTTGGGCACTTCATATGCCGTCACCATCAGGTCGTACACCACTTTGTTATACAGCATCACTTTGCCATTTCTGTCATATATCACACCACGGGGCGGATATTCTACTTTACGGGTAATGGCAATGTCGTTGGCAAGAATTTTATATGAATCTTCAAAAACCTGCAGGAATAAAAGTTTTATCAATATCACTATTGCGATACCTATAAATATTGACCATATAACGTACCTGCGCGGCGTTGAGGCGAATGACATACCCGTTGTAACTGATTGAATGAAACCCTACTACAAACGTAACAGAAAAAATTATTCTTAAAAAATTTTGGCAAGTTATTCCTTCGATTTACCTTTGCAAACCCAAACGGGATGGAAAGTCCGATGGTGTAATGGTAGCACTACAGTTTTTGGTACTGTCTGTCTTGGTTCGAATCCAGGTCGGACTACTTTCTAAAGAGCCTTAAAAGTTCATCTTTTAAGGCTCTTTGCTTTTATACGTTCCCCACTACATTATTTCTATCTTTAGTTTTCACACAGCTGTAACAAATCCTCCCCGGGTTCGATTTAATAGCTAAACATACTCGTATGAGAACATTATATCTGCTGATAATAGTCTTTGCATACTCTGCCTCCTCCTTTGGGCAGGTAAAAGTAGCGGTATCAATAGATAGTATATTCGCCAAATGGGATAAACCGGGCGTACCCGGCTGCACACTCGGCATAATGAAAGATGGAAAACTTATCTATGCCAGGGGTTATGGCATGGCCAATCTTGAATACGGCATACGAAACACATCTAATTCCGTTTTCCGTATTGGCTCTACCTCAAAGCAATTCACCGCGGCTTGTATCATAAGGCTGGCAGAACAGGGCAAACTGAGCTTAGACAACACATTAGACAAATTCTACCCTGAGTTCCCTGCTTATGCTGAAAAGATTACCATTCGTCACCTGCTCAACCATACCAGTGGTATCAGGGACTACCTGATACTTTCATACCTCAAAGGGCTGGGCGATGACGATTACTATACTGACGATGATGTTATGCAATGGCTCACACACCAAACTGAACTCAATTTTCAGCCCGGCGAAGAGCATCTGTATAGCAACTCCGGCTATTGGTTACTAGGACAGATAGTGAACAAAGCAGCCGGTATGCCTATGGCCGACTATGCCGCGAAAGAAATATTCAAACCACTGGGAATGAACAATACACATTTCCATACCGATCATACACAAATCGTAAAGAAGAGGGCCTCAGGGTATGAGCCTGACGGAGCAGGATATAAGATATGCATGACTACACTGGGACTGATAGGTGATGGCGGAGTATTTACGACAGTGAACGACCTGAAAAAATGGGACGATGCATACTATAAGTCAGATGTACTCAGCAGGCGCTTCTGGAATATGATGACAGAAAGAGGGATATTGAACAATGGTGATACGCTTGATTATGCCTGTGGGCTAGTAGTTAGCACACACAAAGGGCTCAAAACAATTAGCCATGGCGGTGCCTTTGTAGGCTACAGAACACAGTTATTACGCTTTCCTGAGCAACATTTTTCAGTAGCTATCCTTACCAACAGGGCAGATGCCAACCCATCGCGCATGGCATATAAAGTAGCTGATATTTTCCTTGCCGATAAATACACAGACAAAACAGAAAAACAGCCTGCAAAAAAGCAGAACGAACCTGCAACAAAACCTGATGTGATATTCACACTAAAGCAACTCACAGGTACATTCAGTATTGAGCCAGGTGTTGATATGGAGCTGAAGATAAAGAACGATACGCTCAACATCACACAACTATGGAACAACTCTTCTTATAATGTAGTAGCTAAGAATGGCAATACCTATCAGATACCCGGCGAGGCGTCTATCAGCTTTGTATTTTCAGAACTCAAAGATGGCATAGCACATGTAATGACCATACACCAGAACGGCGGCAAAGCCGTATGCCAACGAAAAAAAGAGGTAGACCTGTCAGGCATTGATCTGGCAGATTATGCCGGCAACTATTACAGTACCGAACTGGATGTTACTTATATCATTACCCTCGCAGATAACAGCCTGAAATTAAAGATCAGGAACCATGAGCGTGCAGACATGAATATCATTGATGTTGACCAGTACTCATCAAATGGCACCATACTCAGGTTCAGCCGTCAAAACGATAAAGTATCCGGTTTCTACCTGGATGCGGGCAGGGTTAAGAATCTCGGATTTGTAAAAAAGTAGATTCGTAACCAGAGCAGCTTAAAATACACCTGTAAACATACAGCGTACAATGAATAACAACCCTCAAAAAGATACGGTATAGCTTGTGAATATATTTTTCAACTGATCTAAGACTATAAAACAAGAAGCCGCCTGATGGCGGCTTCTTGTTCTGTTAAAACTATATATTCTCAATAGCTATGTCTGCCAGATCATCAGTCTATTTGTTCAAAAAATGAACTTTCTCAACTCTGTGAGCAACTACAACAGCTTTGGGATTTGGCGGGTAAATTGTAGCCTCAAAAACGACATTCGATGAGTAAGCTGATACTTCAACCACTTTGGAATAATTTTGACCTCCATTGATGCCAAGTACACCACCCGGAGCAAAAACCACTGTACCATGAGCATAATCGTAATCCACATCAGATATATACTTGGACCAAGTTTCTGCACCTCTTTCTTTCCCGTATTGCCACACTTGCTTTACAGTCATATTTACTTCATCTATCTCTACTTCCAGTGCTCTGCTGTATTTTTGTGCATCTGTAAAATTCCTTGTCTCACCATTATCAAACATCGTCAGATTCCCATTAGGCTGTATCACAGTTGCGTGCTGATACCAGTTCCATTCAAAATCCTTATGATTTACAGCACCTGACAATACTGCTGTATCAGTTATTCTCTTATATCCTTTATCCAACGGATATAAGAGCTTCCCCCTCAGATCCACTCCGTTGCCGGCTTTATTCCAGCCCCTGTGTGGACTCATGATCCATTTCACATTGTTACTGTAATCCAGCTTAGCAACTCCCTGGTGCCTGCCCGAAATCAATATACAATTATCTTTCGCACTGTACTCCACAGAATTTACATGTACCCAGTCTGAATCAATATCTGGTACCATTGCACCCCTGTCCATCTGCAATGATTGTCTCAAATCCCAAACATTAGAAACTTGCTTGCTGTTCCTGTTTATTTCTATAACATGATCTTCAACAGTAGCTATGGCCACATTATGTACTGATAAAAGAAAATTACCATCCGGCTTTTCAAGCACATGATGATGTACTTTGTATCCTGTGCCGTTTAATTCCCAGGTATTCAAGACTTCTCCGAAATAATTTATTTCATAGATCGCATTCGAAATGCCATCTCCAAAATACAGGTTGCCATTTCGCAACACCTCTAAACCATTTTCTATCCTTACTTTTTTAAGTTTTGGGTGATTACTGTAATCAAGAAACCAGCGAATATCACCGTATGAGTCAAAAGCAAATGGACTGTGTGGATTGCTTGACATGGCTAATCCCAAATAGCTGACCAGGAAAAATTCGTTGTCACCACCTGCTGAAGGAACGTTAATTTTCATTTTGGGCAAATTCGCAATTAGCTTATCTGTTTTTAACGTAATAGCGCTGGTGCCCAGATCTTTGCCTTTTTTATCATATAATGTTAATTCTATAATGTTGTCGTAATCCGCATATAAACCCATGATTGGGAAAATATGATTGCTGGTATACTCGTTATATTCCTTTACTATATCACTGGCAGGGCCGTTTTTACCTACTACACGAACAACTGCACGTGTTTCAAAAATAGTTTGAATATTTATTTGCGCAGTAAGGGGTGCGTACCCTGATGGATTGAGAACTAGCTTTTGGCTCTGTATCTCAAACTGAGAAAATTCTGTAGCAGTCGTCTTACGATCGTATATAACATCTTTCTGCTCTTTCTTACACGCAGACAACGATGCAAATAATACTAATACAAATGCGAGGGTCTTAGTCGACAAATAATTAAATCTCTTCATATGAAATTTACTACGTTAAGGTTTGATAAAACTTAGTATTGGGAAATTGAAATGATCATTGTTTAATAGGTTACATCGATTCTCTGAAAATCAAAACATTATTTAAGCGTTATGCAAACGTTTCTTTTTTGTTAAATATTGCGCAATATTATGCAAATATTTTCTTGAGTTAATCTACCGCACAAAAAATTTATGCTGTATGTATAGCATTTTAAATGCAAAATAATTAGCATACAAACACAAAATATGTGATTTTTTTATCTAAATCCACATGTTAAAGCAACACATTTCCTGATATACCCTGAAAACGAAGCATCTTATCTTAATTGGCTCATATATCGTTCACTTACATATTACTAAATTATAATTTATACTATATAAACATATAAACAATATAACATCCTCACGTGCAGAAACCTATTCCAATTATAAATATCCGGGATGAAAAACAAATATTGATAACAATTTTACGTATATTTACATAAACATCAACTTGTCAAACAAGGCCATTAATAACCTTGTTTGGGATTTTAATAAGCTCTTTGACATCATGGAAACAAGAAATACTGAACATTCCCAACACTAAATTGTTGCGTTACTTTTTGCAACAAAATGCAACAATTCGGAACATAACATACTGATAATCAATAGCAGTATTTTTGCTGTGTTAGTTTTTACAACATTTCACAACAATTATGGAATATACGAACCGGCAAACACACTCCGGCCCACCCACTGGTATACCAATACAAGCTGCTTATAATGCGCCGGTGAGCATACGGCGCGACAATGAATAACAACCCCTGAACAGGTGCAGTATAGCTTGTGAAAATATAAATGCGATCATCTTTTTGTTTTAATACTTACAGATCATATGTGAAGCCACAGATCAGTGGCTTCACATACATATATAAACTTACAGGCTCGTTATATGCTCTCCGGCCCATACTCCTGTAGCTGCAGTTTCTTTTGCGTATGTCGCGAAGTCTTTAGGCTTTCTACCCAGCACCAGCTCAATGTCATTCGTTATTTCTGAAATAAACGCACCGCCCAGCACTTCAGTAAATAAATACCCTACCAGCCACACAAAATCTTTCGGCACTCCCTGTGCTTCCATCATGCCTGTATAGGCACTGATCGTGATTGGTGTGAACGATATATTCCTTCCTGACGCCTTACTTATCTCTGCTACAGCCTGCTTAAACGTTAGCAGAGAAGGCCCTGTAAGTTGATATATCTGCCCATTATGCTTATTGTCAAGCAAGGCCTCTACTGCTACGTCTGCTATATCATCAGTATCAACAAAAGGTATACCCACCGTTGCCTGTGGCAGTGCTACATGGCCCGACAATATAGGGTCAAGGAAAAAACTTTCACTGAAATTCTGGTTGAACCAGCTGGCCCTTACAATAGTATATTGAAGGCCTGAATTAATAATGGTCTGCTCACACAGTTCAGCCTCACGTTCTCCTTTACCTGATAGTAATACCAGTTTCTCCACTTTCGCTTTCTTAGCTGTTTTGACCAATTCTTCTATCGCGGCCAATGCTCCCGGAACTGCAAGGTCCGGCTGAAATGTGATATATGCTTTTTGAACTCCATCAAATGCACGCTCCCATGTAGTAGCATCTTCCCAATCAAAAGCAGGATCACCTTTACGGGAACCTACCCGCACATCATGTCCCTTTCGTGTAAGACTATCTACAATTTTACGACCTGTTTTACCGGTTCCCCCGATTACTAAAATCCTCTGTGACATTTTTTAAAATTTTACTGATTAATATTTATTTAGTTATTGATTTTTTATTGTTGTGAAAGCTGCCAGTAAAACCATTAGAAAAGACAAGACTGAACATACCGTTCTTATCAGGTGAAACCTGTTCCACCTCGGCTCCCATAAGGTTCTTATCTCTTTTAGCGCATACTCATCCTGTATGGATAAATTGATGACATCAAGCGTATCATTCAGAGGTACATTACCCATAATGGTAACACCCATAGTACCAAACAGGTAAAAAACCAATGCCGCCAGAACAGGAAAGAACGATGGCTGCCCGTACTGGGCAATTAAGGCAACAAACAATACAAGTAAACTACCCATGAAAATGACAAAGAACCATGGGTTAAGTATAGCACGGTTGATGCTCTGCATGACCTCTAAAAAAGTCCTGTCTGACACTTGTTTTGTACCGGGGATTACAGACACCTGCCAGGCATAAAAAAAACCAGCAGATAACCCTGTTATAATGATCGCTATATATAGCGACGCGTTTTTGATCAATAAGCTCATAACTATTTATTTATATTCAGATTTTGTGTTAACAACCATTCTTTCATGGTTTGGTACTCTTGTGCGGTAAGTTTTATCTTACTTCCTTTGGGCATACGTCGCTTCACAAAAACCTGCAGGTTTATCAGCCCGGCGAAGTCACTCATATTATCAGGTGTGAATACCTTCTTTTTATTCTGCTTCCTGTGGCAGATGTTACATTTGGTATTAAGAATAAGGAAAGCAGCCTTCTTTTGCCCCGCGGTTGCCGCAGGAGCCGGCATGCTATTACCGGGCATACTAAAAAGCAATAGTGTGATAAAACCGACTGTACCGGCAAACAGGCCAATGCCCCTGATCTTTTGTCTCATTGTGTTACAATATTGATTTGATGAGACAAAGGTGGGACTAGCCCAACCGGAACATTGGTCTTAAAAGGATTATGATTTGTTCGAAAAGGATTATTGCGTTATATCGCTGGGGCGGAATCCATATTTCTTTAAAAAGGCATTGGAAAAAGAGCTTAAACTATCATAGCCAACATGCCATGCTACTTCCTGTATACTTATATCTCCTCCCCTCAGCAGTTCATGAGCTTTTGCCATCCGTTCATTTTGCAAATACTTAAATACAGGTACGCCAAAGAGTTCTTTAAAATTTTTCTTCAACTTAAAGTCATTCAGCCCTATCATTCTTGACAATTCACTCAACGACGGTGGTGTCTCAAGGTTACTGTTCAGTATTTCCCTGGCCTGGTAAAGTTTCTGCCTTTCCTCCTCTTTTACTATTTCTTCTTTCATGCCGGAGAGGTAACCAAAGAAATGGGCAAGTAGTGTTGTTATCTGGCTTCTGAAAAACAGCATTTTTGTTTTCCCTTCATACCTGTTATTAAACACCTGGTCTACTACTCCATGCATTTCATGGGTCATATAAAACTGCGGACCCGCAACAAAGTGATCACCGGGGCGCACCAGCTTGGTCAACATGTCTGTATACATACCCCCTTCCAGGTCAGGCAAGCTGTTCAGGTTGCTCACGGCTGTAGCTATTACAATACATGCTAATGGTGTTAACTCAGATACTTTATGTGCAAACTCTACCTTATCATCAGCATAAAAAGATAAGACCATACCTTTAGTATGAGTAAACACCTTATCCTTTTCCCCATATTTTACCGTAAGCTCAACATTACCCTGCCCGTAAAAGGCAATAGCTATTACCGGCTCGTCAAAAAAACAAGAATCAATTGTTTCTTCCTTCGCATCCGAATATTCAACAAGGATGGTAAAATCATTAATATCGATGATATCTCTGAGCACGTTGTTCTTTTCGATCAATATCTACTTCGCACAAATATATTTATTATAGTACAGATATCTTATCAATATTGTTTTTCAACGATTATCAATACCGCAGATAATTACGAATCAGCAATACTACCAGGTATACTAAAGTATAATAGCACGCGTTGGGCAAAGCTGAAAGTAACCCTGCAAGACATCAATGATCACATCCTTAAGGTTTGACCATTACGATATACTAAAGCAGTTTTACCAGTTAAACTTCTCCTTATCATCGCCTATTGAGATGCCTGCAAGTCCGGCCAACAGTCCGCCGTCAAAACCAAATCTGAGCCCTGTACGCACCTGCCCGGTATGGTCCCAGCCTCTTACAACATCCAGCCTGAAACGCAGCAGCTTATAGCCCAGGTTATCAATACCAACAAAGGCTTCAGTATAATAATTGCTCTGGTTGAGATATAAGGTATTATTACCTGCAACAAGGTTCCAGCCCGCGTTCTTCAGCAGTGGTATCTTATTGGTCAGGAAACCATTCAGGTTCCATTCCACATGGGCCTCTCCATAAAGTTTAGCAGCATTGCTGAAAAGATAGAAAGGTGCCAGTTGAAATCCCTGGAGGTATGGTGCCGCTACCGCAAGCTGGTTATCAGCTATATGCATCATATCAGGCAGGCTCACGTAATTAGTATTCAGGAAACCACCTGTAGCTATATTGTATTCTATACTACCAAGTAGCTTCATATTAACGTAGTCATTCAGCCCGAAACGCCACTTATCAAAATCAGCTTTGCTGTTCAGCAGCCCCGGTATACCTTTCTCATAGGTAGCATAAAAAAGTGGCCACCGGCTTCTTACAGGCGACTTGAACTTTGGATACTGTATATACTTTGTCCCCGGTCTGTATGACACATATGCTTTGGCCAGTACGGCATTATGCTGCTCCCATACATTACCTGCCAATGGTGGTGGTACATTATCCGTCCATTTTTCAGGATCGTTATTGGCCCATGTATAAAAGGTTGTATTCTGCAAGGGCAGCCTCTGCTCAAACCCGGCCTTCAGCCCGAACATGAAGCCATTGCCAAAGTTCCTGTTCAGGTACCCCGCCGCGCGGTAGCTTTCATACAACTTGAGTATGTTCTTGCCATACGCCAGTACCGCAATGGTATTGTACAGCTGAGTCACCATGCTCTTAGGGTTGTACTGGTGAACATATTTACCTCCTTCGGCACCAACCTCCCAGTAGCGCGATAGCCATGAGCGGTCTTTATGCAGGTAGTTCACCCTGCCCATAGCATTCAGGTGCGTATTCCCGAAACCATAGCGCATAGCCAATACAGCACTCAGTGTGCGGCCTGTATCTATCTCATGTTCGTACCAAACTTTAGGCGTTACGGCAATACCTTCAATAGTATTATAGGTCACCAACCCGTCCAGTAACGAGTTGGTAGATATTACACTCTTATTCTCTTTGGTAGCATGATAATACCCTCCTGTAATAATATCCCCCACGCTGAACTTGTTCCTCAGTCTGCGCATCGAGTCCCTGTACTCCGGCGATGATTCGCGCGCATAAATACTATCACGTTTATGGTAGTCCTGCACCTCATCTTCTTCAAGTGGAAGTACCCTTACACCACTCCAGTGTGCTGTATCTTTATCATTCGCATCCTGCAGGTATGAACTGATCACCTTATCTGCAAAAATGCTGTCCGGTATAGGCTCATTTACTTTCTGGTCATCATATATGGCAATAAAATTACCGTTCACATCAAAGCCAAACAGCTTCAACTGGAAATACTGTACCTGGCTTTTTATTACCCAGGTATCTTTCTTTAAAGGCAGGTAGGTTTGTTCTACTTTCAGGGTGTCCAGTAGCTGAATGCCGTTTTTATTCGTCAATGTCAGGTCAAGGCTATGTATGGCCCAGTCTTTATCAACGATATATATTGTTCCGGAAAAGAGCGGATCGTACGCACGTTTAGGAATGACTGTTATTTTATTGATCGTATAGCCATCCTGTATGAACTCCCCCTCGTACCTGTACCTGTATGAGTTGAGCGCGCCATCGCTGATTGGTGAAATAAAACCCCGCTCACTGAAATCATCAAGAGGATTAACATTGTTATCGTAAAACGACACTACAGGAAGTGGTCTTGGCAAACCTAATCCATCCGGGTTACCGCTTTGCCTTACAGCGCGTATTACTGTCCGCTCTTTCTTTCCCTGTGTGTAATAATCGGCTTCCTGTTCACTGAGGATGATCACACCCAGCTTAGTTGAATCAGAACCTCCGCCTCCTTCTGCCTCAAGCTCATCCTCAGGTATCTTGATACCTAATATTTTATCCGGTATCGACGTGTTCCTTGCAACAGTTTTCATGTAAATAGACGTCTGGAAAGCACGTACCTGCTCCTGGTGAAACTTACGGCGCTTGATAGCTTTCCTTATGATGGCATACGCAGGATCTTCCGCATTGGCCTTCACCACTACATTCTCCATTTTCAGGCTCTGCTCCTGTAGTGAGAAATTATGTACCTGCTCTTCATTGCCTTTTATGATTACGTTGTAAGAGGTCTGTTCAAACCCCATATACTGGCAAAGCACCTTATATGTTCCGGGCTGTAGTACCAGGCTGTAATCCGCATTTGCGTTTGCTGCCGTGCCTATCGTGGTTCCTTTGATATAGATAGTGGCAAATGGTAAGGGTTCTCCTTTACTGTCAGTTACTTTCCCTTTCAGCGTACCGGCAAATATTGCCTGTGGCAGGATGACCAATAGTAAAAATAAGGTGGTGTAAACATTTCTGACCATGTACAATAATGTTTCAGATTATGGGATACAAGGTTAATCGAATCAAAGGGCAAAAAGTTACATTGATCAGAAAAGCCCGTTTATTTCGGCGTCTACCCTGCGTAAAACTTCTGCAAGATCTTCGTCATTTTCTGTAAAATCAAGGTTTTCGATATCTATAACAAGAAGCTTGCCATCTTTATATTGGTCTATCCATTTGTTATAGTTCTCGTTCAGGCGTTTCAGGTAGTCCAGCCTGATATTTTCTTCATATTCACGCCCGCGCTTCTGTATCTGGTCTACCAGCTTAGGTATCGATGCTTTAAGATATATCAGCAGGTCAGGCGGCTCCACCATTTTTATCAGGGTATTGAAAAGCGAATTGTAGTTATCAAAATCCCGCTTGTTCATCAGTCCCATGTCTGAGAGGTTAGGTGCGAATATGTACGCATCTTCATATATGGTCCTGTCCTGTATTACTGTATTGTTTCCTGTGCGTATTTCCTGTAGTTGCTTCAGGCGTGTATTTAAAAAGTACACCTGCAGGTTGAACGACCAGCGGTGCATATCATCATAAAAATCAACCAGGTAAGGATTGGTATCTATATCCTCGTAATTAGGAGTCCATTTATAATGTTTGGCCAGTATAGAGGTTAATGTCGTTTTTCCCGCACCTATGTTGCCCGCTACGGCTATGTGTTTCAATACTTTTTTCTTTGCCATATATCCTCTTAATGTAATCGGTATGCTAAATTATCACCCAAAATTACAGGGCCACTAAACTTCAAAATACAACTTAATCTCCTATTTCAAACAGGCGGTTGGATTAATAATAATTAATACCGATCATCTTCCTGGCTTCAGACATAGTGACTGATGCACTGGCACGGGCTTTTTCAGCCCCCTCTTTCAGTATCTTTCTTATCTGGTCCTCATCGCTCTCCAATGCCTTTGCCCGCTCCCTGATAGGCGCAATGAAGGCTACCATATCTTCCGCCAGTTGCTTCTTCATATCGCCATACCTGATGGTGCACTCATTAAAAGCCTTCTTAAAAGTATCCACTGTATCAGCAGTAGATACCAGTTCCATCAGCATAAAGATATTACGGATATATTCAGGCATTTCGCTGTTAGGCTCCGTAGGGCCTGAGTCCGTTTTGGCTTTCATTACCTTCTTGCGTATTACATCATCTTCATCAGCCAGAAACAAAGTTGCGTTCTGGTTCTCACTTTTGCTCATCTTACCGGTACCATCAAGACTCGGCACTTTTATCAGCTCACTGCTGTAGTTGAAGGCCTGTGGCTCAGGAAACAGCTCACCATACCTGTTGGCAAAACGATTGACGAAGTTCCTGGCCATTTCTATATGTTGCTCCTGGTCTTTACCAACCGGCACTTTTACCGCCTTATGAATGATGATATCCGCCGCCATCAGTACCGGGTAGGTCAGCAATCCGGCATTTACATTCTCCGGCTGCTGGCGTACTTTATCTTTAAATGTAGGCACCTTTTCCAGCTCGCCTTTGTAGGCCAGCATATTCATCATCAGGTATAGCTCGGGTATTTCCGGCACGTCGCTCTGCGCATATAGTGCCACCTTTTCAGGGTCCAGACCACATGCCACATTCTCAGCCACTACACGATACACATTCCCCCTCAGGTCTTTCGGGTCGGGGTGGGTGGTCAGCGAATGGTAATCTGCCACGAAAAAATAGCAGTTGTACTCATCCTGCATTTTCACATAATTGCGCATAGCACCAAAGTAGTTACCCAGGTGCAGAAAGCCTGTAGAGCGAATACCGCTGACAACAATTTCCTTACTCATAACGGGCGGCAAGATACGAAATGACTGATTAAGACAAATAAAAACCTCCCTTATGCGGGAGGTTGTAATAGAACTTATAAAGGAAAATACTACTACTTGTTCTTGTTATTATACCTGTCAAGCAAGGCACGTGCTTCTTTCGCTTCTTTTGACTGCTCAACACCTGAATTTTTATCCATCTGAACTATAAGGCCTCCATTATGTAGTTTGTAGTCTATTTCTTCAGGTGATAAATTTGTAGATACCAGCTTATACGTTTCATCTCCGTTTCTGTCCGGAGTAATATCCTGCAGTTTATACCCTTTAACGGCGTTGCTTAACATAGTATATACCTGGCTCACCACCATATCAGTTTCTCCATCTTTTACCTCTCTCATTTCATGTCCCTTTGCTAGTGCTTCAGCTTTTTTTTCTTTCAACACACGCTGAATATCTTCCATTTTTTCTTCATACTCCTCATTTGTCAGTTCCTTAAAACTGCTTTTATTCGCATCCTCCTTATCCAGTTTGAATGTTACAGGTAAAGTATAGTACACTGATACTTTATTCCCCATAGAGTCTTCACCCGGTGTCCAGTCAGGCATTTTAGACACAGCGTTAAGTGCAGCTTCTGCCAGCAATGGGTCTACCTCTTTATTAGCGACAACAGCGTCTCTAACTTTACCATCTTTTCCCACTACGAACCTTATCAGCACTCTACCCTGTATCCCATTTTTTTCTGCCTCTTCAGGAAACTTAACCGTCTCTGCCATAAACTGGTAAATATTAAATCCCGGGTCAGGCATCTTTGCAGTAATATTTAAAACCTCATTTGTAGCTTCTACCTTGGTCTCAGCCTTTTCTCTTTCACAACTCTGCATAGTAACTATACCAGCCAGTAAGGCTGTAACCAGTACTGAGGCCGCAATACCTCTTAATTTTCCGGTTGCACGGTTTTTGTGTAACATCATAATTCTTCTTTTTATAGGATGATCAATAAATGTATGAGTAAGGTCCAGTTTCCCTGTTTTGAATACTGATGAAAGCAGCAATTCAGAATAGTCTGTAGCTTCCATATTTACAGCTGCATCTGCCTGGAATTCATGTACCTGTACCAACTCCTTTTTCAGCAAATGCAGGAAGATATTCGGCCACATAACAGCCTGTACTATATTCAGGAAAATAATATCAAGACTATGCCTTAATTCTATATGTACCTGCTCATGCCTGATGATAGTACTATCAACATCTCCTTCAGGGAGAAATATATACCTGCCCCAACTGCCCGGACCATAGCCTGTTTGTTTTAAAAGTATATACCCGTTCCTGTCTTCCTTGTCACTGCTGTTTATCAGCCTGCGCAGCTTTATGTAAGACCATACCCTTGTAAAAAAGAATACCATTACCACAGCCAGGTACAACACAGTTGCGGCAACCAACCAGGTTGGCAATACATAATTTGTTGCTTCGGCCCTGTTACCGATAATTACCTCCGGCAATAAATTATTCAGCACAGCAGGTGCACTCTGTTGCGGCCTCAACATTTCAGGTAGTTTTAACAACGGCAATACCAGCGGCAATACTGTTGAAGCCAATATGTATGCACGATTGAATCTGTGCATTGGCTTGTCGCGCAGCAGTAGCAGGTAAATGAGCAACATCAACCCTGTATATACTATAACCTGTAAGATGTATAACATAACTTCTATTTTTTAGGTGTTTGCTTTTTCATGACCTCCAATATTTCTTCCAGTTCCGATACCGTTATATCTTTTTCTTTAGCGAAAAAAGAAAGCATATTCGCAAATGAGCCTTCGAAGTACTTACCTACAAACTGGTTCATGCTTTTTTTACTGTAATCGTCTTTCTGCACCAGGGGATAATACCTGTTAGATTTACCCAGGCTTTCATGCTGTACAAAGCCCTTATCTTCCAATATTTTAATAATGGTACTTACAGTATTATAGTGAGGCCTTGGCTCAGGCAACTCATCAACTATATCTTTTACAAATGCCTGCTCCAGTTGCCAGAGTACTTGCATTATCTCTTCCTCAGCCTTTGTAAGTTGTTTGAATTCTTTTTTCATAATAAACCTTTCAACTAATACTTTAGTAAACCTACTAACTATTTAGTTAATAAACTAATTTTTTAGTTGAAATAATACAATTTTATATTATTGTGACAATTGAGATATATTTTTTAGATTTGCCTAAAATAATTTTTAGACAGCAAGTTTTGGAGCAATTGATCTCATACCTGACTGAACTGGGGCCTGTAAAAAGCGCACTCATAGCTACTATTTTTACATGGCTGGTAACGGGACTCGGTGCATCTCTTGTATTCTTCTTTAAAACCATGCACAGGGGGGTATTGGATGCCATGCTGGGCTTTACCGGTGGTGTAATGGTAGCTGCCAGCTTCTGGAGCCTGCTGAACCCCGCTATCGAAATGTCTGAGCGTATGTATCCATCTATGATATGGATGCCGGCAGCTGTAGGTTTTACCGTGGGAGCTATGTTCATTTTCGTACTTGACCGTTTTACCCCTCACCTGCATATCAACTTTGGTATTGAAGAAAAGGAAGGTGTCAAAACCAAACTGCATCGAACCACACTACTTATACTGGCTATTACATTGCATAACATACCTGAAGGCCTTGCAGTAGGTGTATTATTTGGTGCCGCTGCCCAGGGTATGCCCGATGCCAGTTTTGCGGGAGCCATTGCGTTGGCTATAGGTATAGGTATACAGAACTTTCCTGAAGGTATTGCTGTAGCTATGCCATTACGCAGGCATGGTGTAAGCAGGCTGAAAAGTTTCTGGTACGGACAATTATCAGCTATTGTAGAACCGGTTGCCGGAGTTGTGGGTGCATTGGCTGTACTGTACGTACAACCGGTATTACCATTCGCACTAGCATTTGCTGCAGGTGCTATGATATATGTAGTAGTAGAGGAAGTAATACCTGAAACTCAGCGGGATAAATATACTGACGTGGCTGTATTGGGTTTCATTGGTGGATTTGTGATCATGATGATACTGGATGTAGCTCTGGGATAATAACGATGGAGGAAAATATACCGGTCAGTGTAAAAGAAAATGCATGGATTGCCTTTATAGCTGCAAAAGTACTTCGTTCAAAAAGTGTGGCTATAGTAATCAACAGGACGATATACCTGCACAATACAGGTTATAATAACTTCATCAAAAACCGCTCATGGCTGCTACACGAGCTGAAGCACGTAGAACAATATCAACGTTATGGCGTGACCCGTTTCCTGTTATTATATGTGTATGAAACTATCTTGAATGGATATAAACAAAACCGTTTTGAAGTTGAGGCAAGGGACGGAGAAACCGGTTCTGACATACACAAAAAATATAGTTTGCGGAAAAGATCATGACAGCTACGGCATTGATGCAATCAACCTCTTAGTATAGTTACTCACCGGCGTTTTCAACACCTGCCTTGCATCGCCCGACTCAACGATCTTGCCGGTCTGCATCACCATTACCCTGTCGCTTATGTAGTGTACCACATTCAGGTCGTGAGAAATAAATAAATACGAGAGATCAAATTCGTTTTGCAGATCCTTCAGCAGGTTCAGTATCTGTGCCTGTACGCTTACATCCAGTGCTGATACACTTTCATCACATATCAGCAGTTGCGGCCTAACCGCCAGTGCACGTGCTATTCCCAGGCGTTGACGCTGACCACCCGAAAACTGGTGAGGGTATCGCCGCATACTATCTGCCGGTAACTGAACTACATCCAGCAGGCGCTGAGCTTCTTTTCTACGCTCATTGCCAGGTAGTATGTTATGTACTGCCAATGGCTCCATCAGCATATCCCCGATACTCATCCTTGGGTTAAGTGATGCAAAAGGATCCTGGAATATCATCTGTATATCCTTCCGTACTTGTCGCCATTCTTTTTGCGATAGTATTGCAAGATCTCTACCATTAAACAACACCTGTCCTTCATGCACGGGCAGCAAACCCATCAGGCTTTTACTGATCGTACTCTTTCCGCAACCACTTTCACCAACAAGCCCCAGCACTTCACCTTTACGCAATGAGAAAGAAACATCATTTACAGCCTTGAAGTAATCAGTTGTTTTTCCTAACCAGTTGTGCGCGGTTTCAAACCACACTTTCAGGTTATTCACTTCAAGTATATTTTCACCGACAATCTTCTTACTATCCTTACTATCTCCTGTGTTATCCCTGCCTTGTAAAAAATCATCAACAACCATCAGCCTTTTGCCCTTATGCTCTGCAGTTGGCCTGCAGGCAAGTAGTGCTTTTGTATATGAGTTTACCGGACTCTTTAATACCTGTTCAGCTTTACCCTGTTCCATTACCTTACCTTGCTGCATCACCAGTACTTCATCAGCTATCTGTGCGGCAAGTGCCAGGTCGTGTGTAATGAATATCATAGCAGTACCCTGTTCCTTTTGCAATGTGGCCATCAGTTCCAGCACTTCTTTCTGTACTGTCACATCCAGTGCGGTAGTAGGCTCATCGGCTATCAATAGTACAGGATGGTTGCACATCGCCATGGCTATCATTACCCTTTGTTTCTGCCCGCCGGACAACTGGTGGGGGTAACGTTTATATATTTCAGCAGGATCGGGTAATTGCACCTTTGCCAGCCAGTCCGTAGCTATCTTTTTTGCTTCCTGCTCTTTTACCTGCCGGTGCAACATAATACCCTCTGTTATCTGTTTACCTATCTTCATTACCGGGTTCAGAGAGCTCATAGGCTCCTGGAATACCATGCCTATTTCATTCCCTCTTAGATCATGCCCGTTTTCTCTTATGTCAAAAGTGCCTTTATCGGTTGTCAACTGAATACTGCCGGTTTGTTCAGCAACGGGCGGTAATAACCCTATTAGCGATAAAGCAGTTAACGATTTACCGGAACCACTCTCGCCTACTATAGCTAATGTTTGCCCTTGTTCTAATTGAAATGAAACACCATCCACTGCTGCAAATGTCTGCACACCTGCAAAGGATATACGCAGGTTTTCCACTGATAATATAGTTGTCTTCTCCGGCATTAAAACTTAAGATGTTTTACAGTCAGCCCCTGGTTGATGAGTTGTTTCAGCGAGTCTATTCCTATCTGTAAATGTATATTGACGAATTTCTTTGTAACGCCCAGATCACTCTTAGCTGTCTTTACCCCTTCCGCCACCATTGGCTGGTCAGACACCAGCAACAATGCTCCTGTCGGTATTTCATTGTAAAAGCCGGTTGAGAATATTGTAGCCGTTTCCATATCAATGGCCATAGCACGCATTACCCTCAATTTAGCTTTAAAAGCTGTATCATGTTCCCAAACTCTTCGGTTGGTAGTATATACGGTTCCTGTCCAGTAATCCTGCTCATACTCTCGTATAGTAGTAGATATGGCTTTTTGCAACGCGAAAGCTGGTAGCGCAGGTACTTCCTTAGGGAAATAATCATCACTTGCTCCCTCGCCCCTAATAGCAGCAATGGGCAATATCAGGTCGCCTACTTTATTCTTCCTCTTTAGCCCTCCGCATTTACCTAAAAACAAGACCGCCTTGGGTTTAATAGCAGAGAGCAGATCCATAATAGTTGCCGCATTAGCACTACCCATACCAAAGTTGATAATAGTAATGCCTTCGGCTGTTGCACACTGCATAGGCTTATCCTTTCCCACAACGGGAACTTTATGCATCTCCGCAAACTTCAACACATACCCACCGAAATTGCAAAGCAGTATATACTTACCGAATGCCTTCAATGGCTGGCCTGTATACCTGGGCAACCAGTTGGCAACTATTTCTCTTTTTGTTTTCATATATCATTCTAAAGTTACGGATTTGTGTATTGACATCTGTAACAGATGTTTGAGATTTATTACTATTATTGCCACCATGTTGCAGATAGATTTTAACGGCATTGAGTTAAGACTGAAAAAGGAGGAGGGGAAAACACTTGTCTTTGACCCTGTGCGGAAGAAATGGGTGGTGCTTACTCCTGAAGAACATGTCCGTCAATACCTGCTACAATACATGATACAAAAGATGCACTACCCCGCCTCCTTAATAGCTGTAGAAAAGAAGATCATGGTAGGAAATATGGATAAACGTTTTGACATAGTGATATACAACCGCAACCATAAACCATGGCTATTGGCGGAATGTAAAGCTCCGGAAGTACCGGTAGATGAAAAAACCTTACAACAGCTACTGAACTATAACAACAACCTGCAATGCACATACTGGCTCGTAGGCAACGGACATAGTTTTTTTTGTGCCGATGCAAGTGATATTACAAATATCAAATGGGTGAATGAACTACCTGCCTATGATAGTTGAGTAAGAAGAGTCTCTTAATATTTCCAATGCTTTGGCCACTACATTATCATCCTTATAAGATATACTGTAATAACCATTATCCCTGAACAACATGCGGGCAAGCTGAGCTTTCATTTGCAGGGCGAAGAACGACCTGTATCGGTCTTTTTTCAACATTTGTTCTACTGTCTTTTTTGTAGCTCTGTCCTGGTTGTTTAAATAGTTCTGCACCAGCGTATCAGCTCTGAATGTTTTATCAAATTCTTTGATCGTTTTGTAACTCCTGAGTGCGGTCCTGTTCTGGATATAATAATCCCACACTACAGCTTTTACATTGTCACTGAATATCAGGTTCAGTAAAGAGGTAGACAACTTGCTTGTATCATACGGTACATATATGTCCGGGTTTATACCGCCGCCGCCATACACTACACGTTTATTAGCCGTATAGTATCGGGTCGTATCGTCGTTACCCAGCGTATCAAATCCGGTCAGCTCACCGTTTTCATAACGCATCATAAAATCGCGGTTGTAAGCCTCTCTACCCTTTTCAAATGAGCGCTGTACACTGCGCCCCGAAGGTGTATAATATTTCGCGATGGTCAATCTCAGCGCAGATCCATCTTCAAGATCAAATTGGTCCTGTACAAGCCCTTTGCCGTATGTACGCCTGCCTATCACAACTCCCCTATCCCAATCCTGTACAGCACCCGCCAGTATCTCACTGGCCGAAGCAGACTGTTCATCTACCAGTATTACCAGCTCTCCTTCTTCAAACCCGCCGGTATTTCCGGCTATATATTTTCTGACTGTAGAGTTGGTACCCTTGGTCATAACAATAAGTTTATCCCCCGAAAGGAACTCATCTGCTATTTGTTTGGCAGGCTCCATGTAACCACCTGAATTCTGTCTCAGGTCGACAATAAGCTTGCGCATCCCCTGCTTTTTCAAACTTGCCAGCACTTCCGTAAACTCATCATAAGTAGTTGCGCTGAAACGGGTGATCTTTATGATACCGGTCAGGCTATCGAGCATCACGCCGGCCTCAATACTATACTTCGGGATTGCATCACGCTTTAATGACACTACACGTATCTCATCCCTGAGCGGATCCATCATAGTAAGAAACACCCTGCTGAACTGTTTGCCTTTCAACATCTTGATGATGCGTGTAGATGTGATACCATTACCGGCTACTATACTGTCACCAACTTTCACCAGCTTATCACCTATTTGTATACCGGCCATTTCAGCAGGTCCGTCCTCTACTACTGAGGTTATCTGTATCGTATCGTTGACTATTGAGAACTCAACACCTATTCCGAAAAAGCTGCCATCCAGCTCTTCATTCACGGATTGTAATTTATCTGCCGGTATGTATATAGTGTGAGGGTCAAGATGCCTTATTATACCATTCACTGCATCTTCGTATAACAGGTTAGTGTTTACAGAGTCTACATATCGCGCGTTAATAAGGTCTATTATCTGCTCCAGCCTGTCATTACGTTGTATTATGGTGGTAATATCCCTTTTATTACGCAATGAATCCCGCAGCTTAAAACCTATCAACATACCTGCAATCAATACAACTGCAAATAATAATGGTATCCAAACCTTTATCCCCGTGCCTGCCTTTTCGCTCATTAATAAAGTAAAGTGACCGCAAAGTTAACGGGTATTTATCATTAAATAATATCAATATTTATAAATAACACCATCATTAAAAACTTAATGCCTGTCAGTCATAATAATAACACGCAATGTTAGAGCTATGTTCAGAAAATCTGTATTACATTAGCATATGGCTTCTATATTGATAGCGGAAAGCGGTTCTACAAAAACAGACTGGTGCCTTATAGGGGCTACCCAAAAGCCCAAATTTGTTAAAACTTCCGGTATTAACCCTTACCTGCAAACTTCTTTTGAAATAAACGCTTTACTGAGCCACGAACTAAATCTGAAAAAACATAAACCGGAGCAGGTGTTCTTCTACGGCGCCGGGGCAGGCAGTACTGAAAAACAAAAGGAGCTAAAAACCATTCTGAGGTCATTTTTCGGCACACGCAAAGTAGAGGTACATAGCGACATGGTGGCTGCCGCACGAGGCTTATGCGGTAAAGAAAAGGGAGTTGTGGCCATACTTGGCACAGGTAGTAATTCATGTTTTTATGATGGAAAGGCTATAAAATCGAAGACAGCTTCGTTAGGTTATGTTGCTGGTGATGAAGGCAGCGGTAACCATATGGGCAAACGTATATTGCGCTATTATGCCTATAATACATTTGATGAAGACTTAAGAGTTGCTTTTGAACAGTTGTTTGGTAATGATATCAGCGCAATACTAAACCATATATACAAACAACCATTCCCCAACCGTTACCTGGCCGGCTTTGTACGTTTACTTGTTGAGAACAGGGGACATTATATGATAGAGAACATCATTGAAGACAGCCTGAACGAATTCTTCCATCATCACATTCTCAAATACAGGGAAAGCTGGAAACACCCGATTTCTTTTACCGGCTCTGTAGCTTACGAGTTTCGCGACGTCATAGCGGCGATCTGCGAACAAAGTGAATTAACACTCGGCACGATCGAACGTAGCCCGCTTAAAGGGTTGATCCGTTTCCATAGTAAATAAGCTCCTGCACACGGTTACGCCACTACCCGCTATATCAAATATTCCGTATTTACAACACATAAAAAAAGCCTCCGCAATGCGGAGGCTTTATATTTCTAAGATGTTAAGTTATTCTTAGTTCCTTCTCAGGTTCGGGAACGGAGGAGCAACGTTAGCTGGTCCTTCTTCACCAGGAAGTGCTGAGCGATACATTACAGAGTTTGGATCACCTGCTTGTCCATATTGGAATATGAAGCGGTTACGATCGATTCCGTGTTTCTCACTCATGAACTCGATGATTGCGTTAACGCGATCCCATGAACGCTGCTGTTGTACTTTACTTGCGTTACCTGCACCGATGATTACCACTTTACAAGTTGGGTTAGCCATCATTTGTGCTGCAAGGCTAGACAATTGAGCTTGTGCAGATGGAGCGATACGTGCAGAGCTACCAGTGAATATTACACTACCGGCACCTATGCTACCGCAAGCAGGAGCCATTGAGCCACAACCATCAGGACAAGGACACTTACCAACACCGTCAGCGTCAACTGGTTGACACTCTGTAGGAGTGATCAGCTGCTTATCACGATCATCAGGAACACCATCACCATCAGTATCAAGTGGGCAACCGTGACTGTCAACAGCTACACCCATTGGAGTACCAGGGCACTTGTCGAACTGATCAGTAACGCCGTCGCCATCAGAATCAGGCAGGCTTGGATCAGGTAAGATCATATGACGTGGGTAGCTCAACTCGTTGTAAGCGTGATCCAGTGGGTTCAGCCAGTACAGAGGTTCAACACTCTTAGCTTTGTTACCAAGGTTGAAGTTCAGCCCCAGAGAGAAGTAGTTGATACCATCATTCTGGTTAGACATTACAGGAGAACCACTGATCTGCTGTGCCCAACGCTGACCATCTAACAGATCCTCATCCCAAGGAAGGGTAACGCGATCTTCGATTGCCAGGTTAACACGCCTGCTCAGTTTGATTTGCATACCTAAACCGAAGCTAGGTGCAAAGTTCAAAGTTTTGTTATTGAATATACCAGGACGACGACGATCACGCTCATTCTCAGCTTCAGTCTCATAAGTACCGTCCATACCGGCTTGTAAAGCATCTTTAATTTGCTTACGGTTCTCATTGATCTGAGGAACGTTGATAGCGCCACCTGTAATAGCGTCGAAATCATACCTCTGGTAGTTAGCATCCAATGCATCCACTTTCGTATTGAAAGCGATAGCACCCAAACCTAACAAACCGTAGATAGAAGCACCTGTTCTTGCTTTGTGGAATTTAACGTTGTTGATAGTACCCATCAGGTCTAAGTTGATCTGGTGAGCTTCCATCCTGTAGTTCCAGAATATAGGATCTACGCGGTAGTTAGCCGGTACGAAGTTTGGCAACGCAGGAATAGCCTGGTAACCGTTATCCATCCAGGCCGGATTCCACCTGTAGTTCCTGTCTTCCTGCCATGCCTGACCAGTAGCTACACCGTAGTTGTACTGAAGCCTGGTAGAAATGAAATAACCCCATGATTTACGAATGTGACCGTGCAAGCCGAAACCGCCCGGGCCCTTATCCCATAAAAATCGGGTTGGAACGTCGCCTGATATGTTGTACAAACCACCACCAACACCAATTTCCCACATGTTACGTGGTTTCGCCGGGAAAGCGTATTGGTTGTTTAAGAATTTACGATGTTGATTCATGCGGTATCGAGGGACATAGTTTGAGTCCAGGACATCATAGCTCTCGCCACGATACGTCATATCACGACCAGACCACTGTGCCGCTTCTGAACTTTCCTGAGCAAACGCCGGCTGTGCAGCAAATATCGCACATACACCAGCTAGCAAAAGGTACTTTTTGTTGACCATAACAGATTTGTTTATTAATTATTTTCTTGGTTAACCGATTTTAAATAAATAATTGCAGCAAAGGTATAGCTAAGCTTTTAAAAAAACAAAGAACAAAAAATAAATTTAATGCACACTTTTTGTTCTAAGAAACACCTATTTATATATCAAAGAACTACTTTTACGCGCAAATAAACAAGGATAATTTTGTTAATTTAAGGTTATCGCTCGTTCAAAATGGAACAGGTCAAAAAGGTTATTGGTACGGAATTAGCGCTGTTTGAAAAAAAGTTCACTGAACACGTAAAAGGGTCAAACCCTTTACTGGACAGGATTATGAAGTTTATTATCAAGCGAAAAGGCAAGCAGATGAGACCCATGTTCGTATTGCTTTGCGCTGATATTGCAGGTGGGATCCATGAACGTACATACAGGGCCGCTTCTCTCATAGAATTGCTCCATACAGCTACCCTTGTACACGATGATGTTGTGGATAACTCGATGATAAGGCGCAACTTCTTTTCTATCAACGCCTTATGGAAAAATAAGGTAGCTGTACTGGTAGGCGATTATTTACTGTCTAAAGGGCTGTTACTCTCTTTAGAAAACGATGATTATCAAATACTTAAGATAACATCAAGGGCTGTAAAAGAGATGAGTGAGGGAGAATTGCTACAAATGGAGAAAGCACGAAAGCTTGATATTGAGGAAAAAACATATTTCGATATTATTAAAGGGAAGACCTCTTCGCTGCTTTCGGCTGCATGCTCTGCAGGTGCTTTTTCATCATCCCAGGATGACAATGTGACCGAATTTTTCCGCCAATTCGGGGAGTATGTAGGTATCGCTTTCCAGATAAAAGATGACCTTTTTGACTACGGCCAGGACAACATAGGCAAACCCACCGGAATAGACATTAAAGAAAAAAAGATGACTTTGCCACTCATCTATACCCTGCAACAAGCAGACCGTGCTACCAAAAGAAAGATCATATACATTGTAAAAAATCAAAATACGGATAAAGCGAAGGTAGACGAGGTGATCAATTACGTTCACCAGTCCGGTGGTATTGAATACTCTGTACAGAAGATGAAAGAATACCAGGGCAAAGCGCTTGAAATGCTGAAAGACTATCCTGATACTCCGGGAAAATCAGCCCTTATCGAATTAGTGAATTATGTAATAGACCGCAAATATTAACCCTGAATAAATACAAGTTTTTTAAAAACCGATTGCCATAATCATTGTTTAAATTGCAGACCTGAAAATTTATGGCAACAAAAGAGCAGTCTGCATCCACTCAAAGTTTTATTGAAGTATCCGGCGCAAGGGTTCATAACCTGAAGAATCTTGATGTGCGTATACCCAAAAACCAACTGGTAGTAATAACGGGCATCAGCGGTTCGGGCAAGTCGTCCCTGGCGTTTGATACCATATTCGCCGAGGGGCAACGCCGTTATATGGAGAGCTTTGCCGCATACGCCCGCCAGTTTATGGGCGACCTGGAGCGACCTGATGTTGATAAGATATCAGGGCTATCTCCTGTCATCTCCATTGAGCAAAAGACTACCAACCGCAACCCACGCTCAACAGTAGGGACTGTAACAGAGGTGTATGACTTTATGCGCTTGCTCTACGCCCGTGCAGGAGAAGCCTACTCGTACAACACCGGTAAGAAAATGGTGCGCTTCAGTGAAGAAGAAATAGTAGCGCATGTAGAGGAGCATTTTTCAGATAAAAAGATTGTTCTGCTGGCACCTATCGTTCGTGGCCGTAAGGGGCATTACAGGGAGTTGTTTGAACAACTACGCAAACAAGGTTACCTGAGGGTACGCATTGATGGAGAGATAACCGAACTGCGTGAGCGCATGCAACTGGACAGGTATAAGATACACGATATAGAACTGGTTATAGACCGCCTGATCGTTATTCCCGATGCCAAGGCACGTATCAGCCAGAGTATACAAAAGGCCCTGCAAATGGGTAAAGACCTGATGTTCATACTGGATATTGAAACGGATACAATATCTCAATACAGCAAGCAGTTGATGTGCGCTGACACAGGACTATCATACGAAGAGCCGTCTCCCAATACTTTCTCGTTCAACTCGCCATATGGCGCATGCCCAAAATGTAAAGGACTGGGCAATGTGTACCAGGTGAATATGGATGAAGTAATACCGGACCCGACAAAAAGCATCAGCGACGGAGGTATTGCACCCCTTGGTGGTGAGCGTGAGTCGTGGACATTCAAGCAGGCAACTATCATCGCTAAAAAGAATAAGATACCACTCAACAAGCCCGTGAAAGACCTTTCCGCCAAACACCTGAACATATTACTATACGGCAATGAAGAAGGCGTGATCACTTATGCTGAAAGTGATGATGTAAACTATGCTGAGCAGGTAACAGAACATAACTACGAAGGCATAGTCAATATGCTGCTGCGCTGGTTCAAAGAAACCACCTCGGAGCCTATACGCGACTGGGCAGAGGGTTATATGCAGCTCAACACCTGCCCTGACTGCGAAGGTGCAAGACTCAGAAAAGAGAGCCTTTGGTTCAAGATAGACGATAAGAATATCGCAGAGCTTTCTGAACTTTCACTACAGCATTTATCAGACTGGTTTGGGGGGCTTGAAAGCAGGCTGAGCAAGAAGCAGCAAACCATTGCCAAAGATATTCTGAAAGAGATACGTGATATGCTCACTTTCCTTTTGGATGTGGGCCTGCACTACCTGACCATGAACCGCCCGACAAGAACTTTGAGTGGTGGGGAGTCGCAAAGGATAAGGCTGGCGACACAGATAGGCTCGCAGCTAACCGGTATTACTTACATTCTGGATGAGCCCAGCATAGGCCTGCACCAGCGTGATAACCAACGACTGATACACGCCCTGCAAAACCTGCGCGACGGTGGCAACTCGGTACTGGTAGTGGAGCACGACAAAGACATTATGATGGCTGCCGACCACCTGATAGACATAGGCCCAGCCGCAGGGGTATATGGTGGCAATATCGTCAGCCAGGGTACACCTGCTGAAGTGCTGAAAACACATACCAAAACGGCCGGTTACCTGAACCACGAACTCGCCATAAAAATACCGGAGGAACGCCGTAAGGGCAATGGCAAAAAACTGAAACTGACAGGTGTAACAGGCAATAACCTGAAGAACGTATCAGTTGAATTCCCGCTTGGGACTTTTATATGCGTGACGGGTGTTTCAGGTAGTGGTAAAAGTACGCTCATTAACGAGACATTGTACCCCTTACTGGCCAAGCACTGCTACCCTAACTATAAGAAAGCCCCCATGCCCTACAAGAAAATAACCGGGCTGGAACATCTTGATAAAGTAGTAGAAATAGACCAGAGCCCGATAGGCCGAACACCACGCAGTAACCCTGCTACTTATTGTGGTTTCTTCACTGACATTCGTACGTTGTTTGCACAGGTACCGGAGGCTAAGATACGTGGCTACAATGCAGGGCGTTTCTCCTTCAACGTTAAAGGAGGACGCTGTGAAGAATGTCGCGGAGGAGGTATGCGCGTGATTGAAATGAACTTCCTGCCTGACGTGTACGTACCCTGCGAAAAGTGTAATGGCAGGCGCTACAACCGCGAAACCTTAGAGATACGCTACAAAGGCAAATCGATAGCCGATGTACTGGACATGACCGTGAGCGAGGCTGTTGAATTCTTCAAGAATGTACACTTCCTGCACAGGCGTATAAAGACACTTGAAGACGTAGGATTGGGGTACGTAACCCTCGGGCAGAGCGCCGTGACCTTAAGTGGCGGTGAGGCGCAAAGGGTAAAGCTGGCCACCGAACTTTCCAAGCGTGATACCGGGCAAACCATTTATATACTTGATGAGCCAACTACCGGCCTGCACTTCCAGGATATTGAGCACTTGCTTGAGGTACTGAACCGCCTTGTGGAACGTAACAATACCGTACTGGTGATAGAGCACAATATGGACGTTATAAAAGTGGCGGACTATATACTGGATATGGGACCGGAAGGTGGTAACGGCGGTGGCGAAGTAGTAGCCAAAGGCACACCCGAAGAAGTAGTTAAAGTAAAGGCCAGCCATACCGGCAGATTCCTGAAAGAAGAACTTAAGTCAATTAGCTGATAGGACGATTTGCTAATCAGCTGATGAGTCCCTCAAGAGCTTAAATCCAGTTACACATTATAACAAAACCATATTGTTAAGTTTTGTTGTGTTTTGTTGCGAAAATAAAGGATGCAACATTTTTTATTTTTTGCAAACAATTGCTACTCAACAACATAGCAACCGGGGCACTTTTCATTCGTATCAGACAGCAAATATCTGCTATATATAACCGTGCAAAATGTATGGTCAATTTGTTTCCAAATGTTTCCTGAAATACTGTTATAAAAAAACCTGACCCCGAAGTAAAAGTATATGAATTTTTTGTTTCCATGATGTCAAAGAACGTGCAATAACTTCAATAGCCATTACACTACAAATATACATATTTTTGTCAACACTACCGAACAGCGTATGATAACACCGGCGTTGCAGTCAAGGCAATATTTCAGAATCTCTTTTTCAGCTTATCCAGCAGGCCTGTTTGTTTCTTTTTACCATTTTCCTGTCCAAGAAGAAATCCGTAGGGTTTCAACTCTTCGATATTATCACACAATATTTTAGTGATACCCAATACAGGAATAGCCAGTATCATACCGGGAATACCCCACAATATTTCGCCGAGGACAATAGCTATAATAGTAAAGAGCGGGTTAATATTTACTTCTGTACCTACTATCATCGGCTCCAGTATATATGTTTGTATAAACTGTACAACGGCATATACAGATACAATCCCTATTACCATTCCCATGCCTCCATCCTGTATTATGGCCATAATAATGGTGAGCGCCGTACCTGTAAGGTTTCCCACAAAAGGCACGATCTCAAGCGTACCACATATGAGCGCGAACATAACAGCATGTTTAATACCTACTATAGTAAAACCAATAGCATACATGATCCACAAACAGACGATCATTTTGGTAAGCCCGGCTATATAACCGTAAGACACATCGACCGAATCCTTCATGATTAAATCAACATTAGACTTATTATTTTCAGGCACCAGTTTCAGCACAAATTTCTTGAGATGCTTTCTTGAAAACATGAACAGGAAGGCGTATACGACGATAAGAATACAATTAGTAAATATTCCGCCAACAAACGCGATGATACCGGCAGCTATTTCAGGAGCTTTTTCTTTTTGCGCAGCACCCTTAACCATATCATCTGCTTCCCTGTAGCTGATCCCCAGGGAATGTCGTACGAACTGCCTCATATTTCGTTGTATCTCAGCAAACTTTCTATTGAACTGGCTTATTTCTTCGTCCAGGTCGGTTATTTGCCAGCCTAACAGGAATATTACACCCGCTACCAACAATACAACCATCAATACGCCTATCAATGCGGACAGCCACCTTGGACAGCCTTTCGTCTCCAGCCATGTTACCTTTTTCAGCAGCAGCATAGCCAGTAACATACCGAATGCAACAGGAATGAGGAATTCTTTTGCCAGTACTACACCACCAATCAACAGAAAGAGGAACAGCAATACCAGTACAGCCTTGGTTAGTTTAGGTAAATACATAAAAATAAGTATAAACCTTAAACAAAATATCGGGGAAAAAGTTAAAAGCCCCGGTGTTTGAAACAATATATTTCAGTGTTTTTCACCTTGTTTGAGCCGAACAAATATCGTTTCTTTACATATAAACTCAAATATTAAACCATAAACATCACATGTTATCATCTTCACAAGTTCCGGAACATCCATTAGAAAAAATTGCGCTCAGTTGCTCAGGTGGCGGGTACCGTGCAACTGCTTTTCATCTTGGCTCCATGTCTTACCTGAACAAGTTGAAATACAGAGGTACTCCATTACTGGAAAATGTCGAACTAATATCTACGGTCTCCGGGGGGACAATTACAGGTGTAGTATATGCTCTGCAAAAACAGCAGGGCAAAGACTTTCATGATATCTATACCTTTCTGATGGAGAAGCTATACAAAGTTGATCTTCTGAAAGATGGTATAAAAGGGTTAAATACAGACTCCCGAATGAGCAACTCCTTCAAACAGAAAAACCTGATCAACATACTCGCTGAGTTATATGACCTGCACATGACCGATGGTGCCACTATGAGTGAGTTCACGAATATGAAGTCGCATCTGAAACATGTTGTATTCAACAGTACGGACTTCAAGAACGCTTTAAATTTCAAGTTCAGAAACCTGGACGAATACGGAGACAGCGGAACTTATTACCTACCTGTCAGAGATGAATTGGCAAAAGAAATTAAACTCAGTGATATTATAGCCTCCTCATCCTGTTTCCCGGGCGGCTTTGAACCTATAAGATGGCCTCATGATTTTGTTCATGACAACGCGCCAAAACTGAAAACATACGCCCAGAACCGTGAACCTATCGGGCTGATGGATGGGGGTATATACGACAACCAGGGTATAGACAGTATTCTTAAATTCAGAAAGAAAAAAGACAAGCCTCCTTATTTTGACCTTGTCATCATATCTGATGTAGCGTCGCCCTACATGAAACCATATGAACCTACTGAACCCAAACAAAAAAGCGGGTTCAGAAAGCTAACACTCAACAAACTAAAAAAAACCATACGTAGCGTGAGCATGATCATTAACGTGCTTTTGCTGATAATAATAGCATGTGGAGTTGCTATCATAAGCGTCAATCAAACAGGCACGTTGATCACCAACCTGTCATGGATACTTACGATCACCACCTCTGTATTATTGCTTGCAAAGTTTGCGGTGCCTGCTTATATCAGGTCTGCTTTATCTTCTGCCAGCAGTTCTATAGCCTCCCTGCTGGGGCCTTTTTATTTAGAACGATTGCGGCTGTTTGATATAGGTAACCTGTCAGTGCACCGGGCCGAGCCATTACTGCTGGACAGAATAAAGTCGCTGGTAACACTATTAATGGACGTTTTTCTGAAGGTAGTACGCAGGCTTAATTATAGTATTCTGTATGAGAATGAACAATATAAATACAGACGAGTAGCTAATTTGATAAAAGAGCTGACACAAAAAGACTTTGAAGCAAGCCGTGAACGTGAAAAAAATAACTGGCGTAACCCACCTGATCCAAACTTTTTGAAGAATAGTAAACTACGGGGTGATTATAAAAAAGTGATAGGCGAAGAGATACAGGATATTATTGAGTATTCATCAAGTTTTGGAACAACGCTTTGGTTTGAAGATAGCTACAAACTGAATGACATGTTGGACAATCTTGTTGCCTCCGGCCAGTTTACCATGTGTTATAATATGTTGGAGTACCTGGAGAAAATAAAATATGAAAAAGACAGTGGTTTTGACCAACTACCTGAAGCAACACAACAAGAACTGAACAAGCTGCATGAGCAGTGCCTGAACGACTGGCAACTGTTTAAAAGCAATCCGATGTTTATGGTGGAAGAAATGGCTGTAACAAAAACAAACTGATATGCAACAAAAACGCAATAGAGGCAATAGTAATACAAAGCCTCTACCTGCTCAGAATATCCGTAAGCTGTTCGCGCATTGACTTAACTCTTAATATCTGTTTCGCATTCACCCTTTCATCGAAGGCACGCCTTTCGTTGAGTTCTGTTTCCTCCGCTTCTTTACGGGCGGCTTCGCCTTCTTCCATCCTGTCCAGCAGGTCAAGCTCATCTTCGTACATCTTCATCATTGTTTCGAAGGCATTGCTGTTGTCGGCCAGGTAATTGTTGTACACATTCATATTCTGCCGGTACTGTGCCATAGCTTCTGTGTAACCTTTGCAAGCATAGTGGTATGAAGACACAATGCTCTCCACGGTATTGTTCCACCTGCGGTATTGTTCCATATCCCTCAACGAGCTTTTGTACAGGTTAGCCTGCTCCAGGTATATTTTCAACAGGTCTTCGTAATAAGCAACCAGTGTATCAAAATTATCCAGGTACATTTTCTGTACCGTATCCCCCTCTTTGAAACGTACCTTTTCGAACAAGGCTATGCAGGTTTTCACTTCATCATCGTAATTATCCCTGAAATTGAGGCGGGCCTCTGCTTCAGCTGTAAGTATGGTATCAGCTATGGGCATCCCACGGGATAATATCTCATTCAACAACCTGTTCTCTTCCTGCAAAACGGTTATCGCCTGCATTTTTTCAATGGTCTCAAAATTCACTTTCTTCAGCCTGAGCTGTTTGGCTTTAATGGAATCAGAGAGCGCCATAAGCATAGGCGATGACGGGTCTTTCTGAATGGTGATGGTTTTTAAGCTATCAATCTTATCCGGCTCTATTTTTTCAACCAACACGTCTGCCCTGTCCTGTTTACTTGTGAGTGAAGCTATTTTCCTGTCAGCGGTTGATTTGTGCATACGGCACTGTGCCGTCAACCTTTTATTATGTACACGAATATCCCTTATCCTTTCGTTCGCCTGGCTGTTCTTAAGCACGTTCTTGCGCTTTAGTTCATTATACTGATCGGGGAACTGGCTTTTTTGTTGTTCCAGGTATTCTTCCGCCTGTACCATGCCTTTGTATGCTTCCTCAAAAGTATGGCGCGGTGGCACATTCCTGCGCGATGCATGTTTAGCTAACGCCTCGGAAGCAATGATCTGCTCCTTCATAGCCATAACGGTAGCATACCTGGGGTTGAACTTGTAAGCTCGGTCTGCATATTCCACTATCTTTTGAGCTTCATTCAGTCGCGCAATATATTCAAGTTCCGGGCTACGATTGATGCGTCCGTTGTTTTCATTGTTAAACTTTCCAATTGCATCCGCACCTGCTTCAAATATATCCAGCGGCATGTGCGTTTTGGCCAGCTGCCACATAGGGTCTGCAGGCAAATGCGTATAACGGAAATCCATCGGGTTTTCGAGAAACATATTTGGGTTGTAGCGAAACTCAAAAACTTCTTTTTTCGAGTATTTGATTTTCTCCTTACTAAACCTGTTCAGTTGTGTACGAAACCAACCCGGCGCACGGCTGATACCTCCCGCCCCCATCAATGGGTCTACCAGTTCCCAACGGCGGTCTATCATTACAGCACACCAGTCATGACGTTTCAAATAAAACTTATCACCATTATCAAATATCCAGTCTTTAGCATATCCTTCTATCCTAACAGCATCCAGTCCTACTGCTTTGCACATTTCAACAAACAACATAGTATATCCATCGCCTACGGCCTTTTTGTCTTTCAACACTGTTTGTACTACCGATGGGTTGCGATCAGGATCCTTTGCTGATTTTATATCGTAGGCTATGTTGTGGGTGATCCAGTTGAATATCATATTAGCCTTGAGCGTGTCACTATACACATCCTCACATAGGTATTGGGCCAGTTGGCGGGCATCACCTGATACTTTTGCAGGGGCGGTAAAGCCATTGGTTGTATCAACAGCTATGGCGTGTGCCGAAATAAATGAAAGCCAGAGGGCCAGGGTAATAAAGACATGCTTCATAAGAAATGGTAAAATAGCAAATGTCTAGTTACCGACCAACAGCCTTTACGTTAATGTACTTTTATATCTATGTCTCCAAAGACATCTCCACCTCCCTTACCAGTTTTGTTCAGCCTGTATTTGAAACTGAGCATAAAATACTGGCCGATAATGTCTGAGCGTATCTCGCCAATGTAGTTCTGCTGGCTGATGCGTTGCAGGCCTTTGTTACCCTTCAGCAGGTCGAAGCCTTCAAGAGTAAGCACACCCCTGTTACCTTTCAGGAAGTAATAAGATATTTCTGAACGTAGTAACGGTACCAGCACCGCGCCCTGGAAACTGCGGGCATCATACCTTGTAACATCAGCAGCCAGCATAAAATACCAGTCCTCGTCGGGGCGATAACTTATATCAGCATATCCACCCGTATTGTAATACACGTTATTGAGCGACTGTTGTAAAGAGTACCTTGTATCCGTCATCCTGATACTACCACCCAGTTCTACATCCCAATGTTCCTTCTTCTTATTGCCAAAACCTACCCTTAATTCGTGCGAGAATGAAGTGGTCACATTGGAGACGTTATTCACCATAGTGATACCCTTGTTGAATTGCTCGTTAAACCCGGCATTGAACTTTATACCTAACTTACTTATCGGCCTGCTGAATTGTACTCCCCCACCTGCTGTGTAGTCGTCCGGTACATTGGTGAGCGAATTGTATTGTGCCAGGTTATTACTTACGGTTACAGACCTGTTGATCTTGTCATGCGTGTATGTACCGTTCAGGTTGACAAACAAGCTGGTAAATGTAAACTGGTCAAACATCATCCACGATGCCCTTGCACTATGCTTGTATTCCGGGCGAAGCATAGCGTTCCCCGTAGAAGTACTTAGCGGACCTGCAAGTACGGGCACTGACAACAACTGGCTGTATGTAGGCGCCTGCACATTGGTATTGTAGGTAAAACTTACGTGCCTTGAAGTGGCATATTCATTCCTCCAGCTGAAGGATGGCAGGAAGTAACCTGTCTGCCTTGTAGCTAAAGAGCTATTATCCAGCATTTGTGCCAGCCAACCCTGCTCATAATTCAGGGCAGCAGTATACTGCACCTTAGAAGTACCTTTTTTAAAACTCACACCCGGCCTTACAAAGCTGTAATTACTGTTAAAATCCGGGCTCAATGAATCTATGACGTTAGATTCCGCAGGAGGAACCCCCTGGCTCCTTTTTATGTTTCCTGTATTTGTACCGCCTGCTACCCTGGGCTCAATAAAATAGCCCTTACCTAATGAATGCGACCATGACAATGCACCTGAATAGTCATTGGTAGTTACCCTGTCGTTGCGGAAGAGGCTGCTATTAACCTGTTGTGGCTGCCCCACGAAGGTTGTGATATTCTGCCACTCATTCTCTTTTATATTCTGCTTGTAATTTGCATTGCCATTCAGGCTCCATACGTTTTTCCCTGTCCGCGACCGTCTTGTCAGTGACAAACCACCTTTACCTCCAACGGTGTTTGCCGTCTCGTAAGTTGCACCTGACTGTGTATTGATCAACACATCTCCAACCGATGAAGAAGACAGGCCGTTATCGCTGAATTTATTGTCAGACAACTCTCCATTGGCAAAAAGCGTGACCTGCGAAAAAGAATCGATATCATTCCGAACATTGAGATTCAGACGATGCGTAATATTATCCGTTTGCTGCCTGCTTGTACCATCAGTTACATACTCCTGTTCCGATGTATAATTCCGCGACCATGTTTCTTCATTGAGCTTTTTGTTGGCACCATTGCCCATGTAGCTGATGCTGATACGTTTATTTCTTGCGAACTCGTAGTTGTAATTGATGCCTGCCGCACCTGAGGTTACAATACCGCTGACAGGTTGCCCGAAGTCAATTGGCAGATTGTCGTTCGCATTAATGTTTAAATTAAAACTTCCGTCGCCACTCATCATGCTTTGCAAGCCACCGCTGAAATTGAGGTAGTCGCCAAAGCTAAAGCCGGAGCGATTGATGTTATTGAACATACCCATTACAGCAAACTGACTTTCGGGCCTGAAACGGTATAACTTACCTGCTGCTTTATATCTTTCATTGGTACCACCACCCGCTGTTACATCACCGAAGTAGCCCTGCTTTTTATCGTCTTTAAGCATCAGGTTAATAGAACGCTCACGGCTACCATCGTCAATACCCGTAAACTCTGTCCTGTCCGACTTTTTATCGTACACCTGCACTTTCTTAATAGCATCTGCCGGCAAGTTGCGTGTAGCTACTTTAGGGTCATTACCAAAAAACTCTTTGCCATCAACAAACACTTTGTTTACCTGTTCACCCTGTGCCTTGATATTACCTGCACGGTCTACCTCTATGCCCGGCATCTTGCGCAACAGCTCCTCTGTATTGGCATCGGGTTGGGTTTTAAATGCGGCGGCATCATACTCTACCGTATCTTTTTTAATGAGCAGCGGTATGCGTTCTCCTGTTATTTCCACGCCCTTCATTTGTTGCACATCAAGCTGATCAAGGATTATTGTGCCCAGGTCGCCATTATTGGCAACGGGTTGTTCCACGTTACGATAATAGGTTTTGTATCCCAGCACAGCTACCTGCATCAGGTATTTACCTTTAGTGGTATTCTTCACTTCGAATACGCCGGAAGCATTACTGATACCGAAAAACATCAGCGTAGAGTCATCGGGGTTCAGCAAGGATACTGTTGCGAACTTCATGGGTTTGCCCTGCCCGTCCAGCACCATGCCCTGCAGGTTTTGTGATTGTGCTTTTGCAATAACAGATGCGAACAGCAGTGTAACAATAAGTATAAGGCTCCTTAACATAGTGAATATCGGTTTTTAACGTATTTGCTTATGAATGATAACACGCTGACCATTACCACCGTATTGTTCCTGCATCTCAGCTGTTTTTTCTGCTACAACCTTTTCGTATTCTTCGGATGTTATCTTCTTACCCCCTTTAGGCTTTGATAGTTGTTCTTTATCCACTTCGCCTATGGCGATCTCTTTAGCTGAAATGGTCAGTTGTTTCCCAACACTTGCTTCCAGTATCAACCCCGGCAGGTTGCCCAGGCTACCGGGACCGGTAGCAACGGGTATGGCAGGAGTAAACCAAACTATTACCGTGTCCTTTTCTCTCGCCGTTATGGCTTCCTGGCAAGGGTATCCGCTTATTTCTTTCTGCTTGCCTGTCATCTTCCAGCTATATTTCTTTACATCACCTGTTATAAGAAACTTCCTGCCCATAAATTCTTTTTGCTCGTATGTTTTACCTGCCTGCAGGTCTTTGTATAAAACCTCATCGGGCCTGTCCATCTTTATCATCACCTGCATACCATTCACATTCGTGTTAGCCTGCTCCTCTTCCGACTTTTCTTTATTCTTGTACACTGATTCTGTTGCGGAGAAGTACAGTTGTTTCTCCCCCTTCTGCTCTTTGGGCAACATAGCGGCAAACTGTGCCATTTCGCCATCCAGCTCTATATCCAGTTTTATTATCTCCTCGTATGTAATTGTTCCGCTGTTTTGGGCCTGTGTGCTGATGCTTAATAACGATATAGCTGCAGCCATAATGAATTGTTTCATATCCATGTGTTTTATAAAAACAAAACTACCTTGTCCTACTTATTATGCCGGTTAATGCTGAGCCAATTAAGGTTAATTAATGTTAACAGGCTAAAACCTTTGCATGAGCAATGATTACTTTTGTGGCAGATGAAGCTCAAAACGAATTTAGTGTGGACCCGTGTGCTTATGACAGCCAGTATGCTACTACTGGTGTCATTTGTAGTGTATTGGCTCAACAGCCAGTACAGAAACGAAAAGCAGGAGCTGAAAAATGAGCTGGCAACAGAACTGAACACTTTACAGCGTGACATAACCGATTCAGTCATGTTTGAAAAGTTCTTTTCACCCGCTATTTCCGGCATAGCAGGCGATAGTTCTGCGTTACCCATCAAAATCAATGATACCATGTTCTCCTTCCAGCAGCATTCTGTGATACTTTCAAAATGGAAGAACCAACAGAAGCTTGACAGTATTGAAAAAACGATCGGAGAAAAGCTAAATGAGCTCGATAAAGAAGTAGAGACAAACCTATTGATGCGCAATGACGATTCAGGGAAACTGAGAAAGCACATAGTATTTATCTCAAAATTTGAGAATGACACAATAAGCAAAGACACTACATCCGGCGTTGTTTTTGCAGATAGCAGCAGTTTAATAAGTACATCAGATTCAACATTTACACTGGCTGCTACGGGAGCATTGCGCACCTTACTGAAAGTGATGCTGAACGACAGCTTTAACACCTTATCCTACAGGCTGCAATTCAGTGACCCGGATATGGTAAGGGCTGAGTTTGAGAAGGGACTTAGCAAACGCAACAAGAACATACAGGCGGCGTGGCAGGAAGATACAACAAGAACTGCTGACGGGAATACCATCATCATCAAATATGACAACAAGGCCGACAAAGGCACCTTAGCTATTTCCGGCTACAAAGGATACCTGTTTCAAAACATATTACCCCAACTGGCCTTTGCGATATTACTGCTTGTACTTGTCCTGTTATCTTTTATCGTCACCTACAAGGGCATGAAAAGACAAACAAGGCTGAATGATATGAAAAACGGGCTCATCAGCAATATGTCGCACGAACTGAAAACACCGGTTGCTACCGTGAAGGTTGCGCTGGAAGCACTGGACGACTATGGTGTAATGACCAACCCGCAACAGGCACTTGAATACATACAAATGGCAAAGCTGGAAACTCAGCGCCTGGAAATGCTCATCAACAAAGCACTGAACACATCGCTGATGGAGCAGGGAAAGATCACTATACAAAAGGAAATAACGGACATCAACGAACTGGCGAAAGAAACGATCGACCTGCTAAAGATAAGGCTGCAGCAATATGATGCAACCATCAACCTGCATACGCATGGCAACGATTTTGAAGTGAATGTTGACAGGCTGCACGTGCAGGGGGCTTTACTTAATATCATTGATAACAGCCTGAAATACGGGCAAGCACCTGTACAAATTGATATAGACATTACAGCAGGTGACGCAAGCGTAAAAATAGACATCCGCGATAACGGTCCCGGTATACCGGCCGCACATGCAGAGCAGGTATTTGAAAAGTTCTTCCGTGTACCCGAAGGCGACCAGCACAATGTGCAAGGTTACGGGCTGGGGCTTAGTTATGTGCAACAGGTGGTACAGCTGCATAACGGCGTTGTACAGTTGCATCCTTCTGACACAGGCGCACATTTTTCACTTCAATTCTACAAAGGGAGATAAATGAAAGCAAGGATATTATATGTTGAGGATGAGCAGTTCCTGGCACGCATAGTAAAAGAAACACTGGAGCTGAAAAACTATGAAGTACTCCACTTGTCTGAAGGCACACGCATAGAAGAATATATCAAAAGTTTCACCCCCGACATATGTGTGCTGGACGTTATGCTGCCCAACCGGGATGGATTTACCATTGGCAGTTACATTCGCCGGCAATACCCTCAATTACCTATCATATTTCTTACAGCTAAAACACAAACTGCTGATATTGTAAAAGGCTTCTCTTCAGGAGGAACAGACTACCTGAAAAAACCTTTCAGCATGGAGGAGTTGATGGTACGTATTGACAACCAGTTGCGCATAAAGGGAGCTGTACAGGGTGATACACTACAAACGGCGGAAGAGATTGTTCTGGGTCATTCAGTTTTTCACCCTGCGTTGTACGAGTTGCATATTGACAGTAAGATCATCAAACTATCCAACAGGGAGTCGCAGGTATTAAATCAGCTTTGCCTGCACCGCAACCAGCCTGTAGAACGGAAGCAACTGCTCAACGCCATCTGGGGCGATGATTCTTTTTTCAACAGTCGCAACCTTGATGTGTACATCCGTAAACTTCGTGAACACTTCAAACATGAAGATGCCGTAGAGATCATTACACTAAAAGGCATTGGCTACCATTTTGTGGTAAAATAGCTTAGTGCTTATCCAGCTTATATACATAACGTCCTCCATCGGGATACAATATCTCCACTATATAAACTCCCGGGGCGTACTCACTTAGTTGCATCATGTCATTACCCCCTGAAACAGCTTTAGTTCCTACCACCCTTCCTGTAATATCCTTCAGGTATAGTGTACTACCCGCTACAGCGCCTTTTACATATAAAATATTGCTTACAGGATTGGGATAGATACATATATCCCTGTTGAGCCTGTACTTATCAACACCTGCAAACGCTTTGCTGAAGGTAGCTTTAGCCCATGTGGCCGGCACATCCTTATCAGCACCTGTGGGATACAGCCTGAATATATTTGCCGTATTGGTCACCATAAATGATATACCCATTGTATCCATAGTAGCCGGGTTGAAACCTACTTTTGCAAACGGTATTCTTATTTCTACTGTATCCGTCATTGGAGGTCCGGGCGCAAAGTTCGGAGCGCCCTCCCATCCGGGTTGCGTTGCCATGCAGTTCGTGTACACACCATATGCGCCGTCATTTTCACAATCTGTAGCAGATACGTGTAGCCACCATTGTCCGCTTACCCATGCATTCCCACCCAGGTTCCCGGCATCTGTAAGCACTTCAGGAAATAATGAGTTTGCAGACTCCAACTTGCCGCTGTAGGCAAGATACATAGCAGTGCCATCATGTTTAAACATTACCTGCACATTATCGGCGGTATTTATACCTATCATTACAGTTTGAGCATTAGCCCATTCAGATGCTTGTAATACCCCATCAACGGTGACCTTATTCGTATCCAGCGGAAATTCAATATGCTGCGCTGTTGATGAGATAGTCAGCAGGATCAGCCCCAGGAATAATGTGATCGTCTTCATAATTTACCTTTTGTTCAAAACTATCGCTACTCGTATTCAGAACAGGTTAATTCATGTTAATTATTGTTAATAGCTACATTTAATATCCATATTCAGCTGTAGGGCATTGTTGTTCTGCAATTTTGTATTTTCACATGCACAAATCGACAATTACATTGGACGGAACATTGAATAATTTTGAAGCGCTGTTTGAGCGTGAGCTGGTGAAAGAGATACATGATACAGCACAGACAATGACAGTACCCGCCGGTACTACGATACTTGATTACGGGCAAACCATCCGCCAGATACCGATCATAACGGAAGGCTCTATAAAAGTATTAAGAGAGGACGAAGAAGGGCACGAGCTATTACTGTATTACGTAAACGCCAACGAAAGCTGTGCAATGACCTTTACCTGCTGCATGGAGCATAGCCTCAGTGAGGTAAAGGCTGTGGCAGAAGATGATGTAACGTTTCTGGCAGTGCCCGTAAACGTTATGGACAGCTGGCTGGTGAAATACCCGTCGTGGAAAAATTTCGTCATGCGTACTATTCGTGTACGATTCAATGAGCTACTCAACGCGATAGACAACATAGCCTTTCAGAAACTGGACGACCGGCTTGTGAACTACCTGAAAGAAAAGGTAAAAGCCACAGGTTCCACATTACTCAATCTTTCCCACCAGGAAATAGCAAATGAACTGGCCAGCAGCAGGGTGGTGATATCGCGCCTGCTGAAGAAACTGGAAAACGACAAAAAACTCCTGCTTTACCGCAACCAGATCAAGATACTGAAGGATATGTAACCAATGTTACCATTTCAGCAGGGCCTGTCTGTTACTTTTGTATCGTTAATCAAACAAAACGAGCTATGAAAAGTAACATGGGCAACACTGATAAAATGATCAGGATAATCATAGCGATTGCCATTGCGGCCTTGTACTTCACAGGGCAGCTGAGCGGAACTCTGGCCATAGTGTTGTTGGTACTTGCCGGCATTTTTATACTTACCAGTTTTATCAGCTTTTGCCCATTATACTTTCCATTTAATATCAATACAAAAACAAACAACAAAAAGTAAGATTTATGAGTATCCAGGAAATTATCAAACACAACGAGACCGTAGTCATAGACGTGCGTTCTCCTATGGAATTCAGCGGTGGAAATGTAGCTGATTCGATCAACATTCCTTTACAGGATCTGCCCAACCGCATCAATGAGCTGAAAAAAGACAGCGGCAACATAGTGTTATGCTGCGCCAGCGGTGGCAGAAGCGGTATTGCTACACAACTATTGAAAGGACAGGGTTTCAACAACGTCTATAATGGCGGTGGATGGACAGAAGTAAATTATCTAAAAAACAACTAACAGAAGAATGATCGGAATACTAAAAAAACTATTGGGAGGAGCACCTAAAGCAGACTTCGCCGAACTGGCCAGGAACGGAGCACAGATCATAGACGTACGTACCCGCCAGGAGTATGCTGGTGGCCACATTAAAGGTAGCATCAACATACCGTTGAACGAGCTGCAGGCGAATATGAAAAAGATCAAAAAAGACAAGGCTGTTATTACCTGTTGTGCATCGGGCATGCGTAGTTCATCTGCAAGGGGTATGCTATTGTCAAACGGATATAGCGAAGTACATAACGGCGGTGGCTGGTCGAGCCTGCAAAACAAACTGAGATAATATATGAAAGACAGGATACTGAAAGGTTGGAATTTAAGACGAGTAATGTACCTGGCGTTAGGTGGTTTCGTAATAGGCCAGGCCATAATGACACAACAATATTTTGTGATCCTGTTTGGCGTATACTTTGCATCTATGGGATTGTTCAACTTTGGTTGCGCATCGGGCGTATGCGCCTATGTGCCACCCCCGAAAACAACATTAAAAGAAAAGAGTGAGTAGTGGTGATAAAGCAAAGGAGGGAGTTTTACTCCCTCCTTATTGTAAATGGTAATGACCAATATTTTCCATCCATCAGCATATAAACAATATATACACCACCGGATGCCGCAGAAAGTACCACCTTATGTTTAAAGTGCTTATTCTCAGTGATAACTTCAGCACGGTATATTCTTTGACCTATTGAGTTAATGATGATCATATCCACTTCCTGCTCGTTGTGCCCCTTGCCTTCTATAAAAAAGGTTCCGTTGTTGGGGTTAGGATAAAGGTGAACATACTGGCTGTCAGGCACATCAACACTCACAGTAGTAACCGCTCCTCCAAGGCAACCATCCACCATTACCGCCAGTGTATAAGGGCCTGCATCTTCAGGCATAGCCGGATCTATTACAGGGCTCATCTCTTTCGAGAGATAACCGCGGGGGCCTTCCCACAATACAGAATCAGGAGCCAGATCAGAAGTCATATCGAATTGCAGCGGATAGCCTGCAAATACAGGGCTGTTACTGGTTGCTTTCACAAACGGCACCGGTTTCACCAGCACATCTATGTCTTTGTATGTAACGCATCCATGATTGTCTACACCTACTGTATATACACCTGTATGTTCCCTTGTCAGTGAGGTACGGGTTGCAGCCTTTCCACTTTCCAGGTATCCTTTCGGCCCCGTCCATTTATACAGCAAACCACCGAGACCTGACGAACTTCCGGCTTCAAGTCTTAAAGTATCACGCTCACACAAAGGTGAATTAACAGAGGCATATACACCTGTTGGATAAGGAACGATCACCAGGTTACCCGTATCCTTACGTGTATGGCTGCACAAACCGGGTATAGAGTCGTTTACCGTTACAAAGTATTTAGTCGTCACTTTGGGGTCCACCTTCACAAACTGCACGTCAGTGGCCGAGAGTATGGCGTTAGCGGGTTCCCATTTATACGTCACAAAACTATTGGCATTGATCACCTTCACACTCCAGTCTACAACACTATCGCCGCAAATAAAACTGTCTGCCAGCTCAATACGCAGTGGCTCCCGCACGTTTACGGGAACATATGCTGTATCATGCGGCACGCAAAGAGCAAGGTTTGTCGCAACCAGTCTCACATCCTGTACACCCCATTGCGTATAGCTATGCGCCGGATCTTTTACCGTGGTACCATTACCGTCATCAAAATCCCATTCATAACTTATGCCTCGCAACGAATTGTTTTGAAACTGCACAGGCATATCTACGCAAACGGTATTCTTATCAACTGTAAACGATGCTCCCGGATTGCTGGTATCCACGGTTACATAATGATATATAGTATCAGTAGCATTGCACAAAGACGGATTGTAACCAACAAGCATCACCTTGTATGTACCACCGGTAGTATATGTATGCTGTCCGTTAACTGTAGTGGCTGTATTACCATCTCCAAAATCCCAATAATACGAGAGTGCATTTACCGAGGTATTCATCATTGACACGGGAGTAAACACACAAACTGTATCCGCAACTTTAAATTCAGACTCTATAACTATACTGTCAATGTATATCGTGTCCTTCAGTACGTCTACCACCTTGCAAGAGTGTGGATTGAATGCTGATAGTGTAATAACAAAGGTACCTGAAGTATCATATTGGTGTATCGGGTGTTTAGCATGGCTGGTATCACCGTCGCCAAAATCCCACAGGTAACTGTATGACGATTTTGAGAGGTTGTTGAAATATATATCGGTATGCAGGCAGGCAGTATCCTGTCGTACAATAGAGGCAACAGGCTTCACCGCCAGCACCTCCATATCAAACTTCACACTCAGGTGATCATTATCCAGGTATTGCCTGCTTTTACTGGTAGGGCAATAACTACCTGATGTACCCGGCAACAAGTGTTTGGACACCTGGTTGCAGGTAGACAACCATATCACACCGCTGGTATCAATAGCACTGGAGCCGTGCGCATGACCATTCCTGTCAAAAGGTACACCGAAATACGTTGAGTAGATCAGTGAGTCCATCGAAGGGTCTATGTGGAAGAAATAATAAACAGAGTAATCAGCCTGGTAGGCATTAGGTGTCAGCGGTAGATTACTGGAATCCTTTACATACAGCGAGCCTAAAATATCGCCACAGATATTTACAAAACCCGTCACGCCCGGCCTGCTGGTATTCACCAGCTTGGTGCTGCGTATCATAGTATCCAGCCCCGGTGTAAGTTTGGCAACAAATATCCTTCCATCCTGTTGGTAGAAGCCTGCACCTTTTATAGCAAAGCCGGAATCATTATTACCACAAACAAAGACTTTACCATTATCATCCAGGCTTATTTTAATGGCGCTGGATGAGTATTGTCCCAGTTTGGTAGAAGCTACTATTGCTGAACCTGTATTATTCAATATCGTAACGAATGCATTACCCTGATTTGAGTAGGCGTTTGTACTAAGCGGAAAGTTTGAGCTGATGGTCCTGCCGCAAACAGCGAGCTCACCATTACCCGCCAGTTTACAATCATATATGCAATCCTGGTGATTACCTCCTAAATATGTACTGTATAAAAGGCCGGAACAATTACTTGACAACTTAAATACACAACCATTGTAGGATGAGCCGGGTGTTTTCTGAAATGCACTTAATGATACCGGAAAGTCTTTTGACAACGTGGTAGACGCTACATAAATATTATTGTAGACATCAACACATATGCCACTTTTATTCTGGTCGTTATCATGAACGGCATATGCTGCGACACCATCCATACCTGTACCGCCAACAAAGGTTGAACCTATGAGGCTTGTACCATCCGCACTGAAAACAGTAACGAATATATCGCTACGTACAGAATCAGCATTAAATGTCTTGTCATATGCTCCCGATGTTACGGGATAATCGCTTGAGTATGTTTGCCCGGCTATTACCAGTTCATTGTTATGATTCGTGGTCATGGCCGTAGGGTGCTCTTGTAACACACCACCACAATAGGTTGAGAACAACAACGAATCACCCGCTGAATTATACTTGTTTATGGCGAGGTCGTGCGATACATAGTTGGTCTGAAAGGCACCTGTTGTAACAGGGAAGCCTGTAGCATAGGCTTCAGAGGCCGAGTAAAAGTTACCGTTCGCATCAAAGGTGGAACAGTAAGCCCACAGATCGCCGGTAGACCCTGTATAGGTAGCAAAAACCAGTACGGGATCTATTACCAGGTCAATTGACCTATCATATCCTCCGGGCAGGTAGAATGATATCTTACCGTCCTTCAACCTGTATGCACATGCCACAGGCACCTGTTCTCCATTCACCAGTTGATATGCGTACGGCGCCTGTTCAATTACTGTATTTACCGAAGTATTTATGACCAGTTCTCCCCTTTCATTAAGCACAGGTGTCACTCCGTCAAATGACAATGCTATATCAGCCGGATCTCCGCCGGGCTGTACCACAAAGTCATACTTCAATGAAGTACCGCGGCTGTATACATTCATATCAATATCATCATACAAGCCTGCATAATGTACGGTACTGAACAAGGGAACATTACCCGCCCATTTTGATTCATCGTTGCCAATAAAATAATTATGATATGCAGATCTCTTGTCAAAGCCTGAAACAACCGGCTGCCTGCTCCCTTCAAATATTACATCATATGCATGCCACGATATGGTATTTGTCCACCCGCTGTCATTCAGGTGGTCGTGCGCTGTCTGCATATCTTCAGCGCTGTAAAAACTATACCTGAAACCGTGATCTGTAAAGAATACCTGTCCTCCCTGCAATTCAGCTTTGTATAAAGCCTTGTTGTCCCACTGTCCTTTATTGGCTATAAAATGCAAGTCTCCACCCTCTCCTGCATGCATTATTAACGACATGCAGAGAAAGCCCAGCAGATTTAATATACCAATGGGTTTCAAGGACACTTTGTATGAGTTTACCTTCTCTAAAGTTAACTCATTTTCGTCACACAAAATGAGTTGTAACCTACGGGCAAAAAAAGACGCTCTTGCAGTATATGCAAGAGCGTCTGTATCAATCGTTTATAACCGATTACTTAGTAATATTAAATCTTCTTAATTCCTGTTTTCCGGCAATATCTATACGCATAATGTACACTCCCGGAGCAGGATCATTGTTCAGGTCTATCTCCTGGCTCAACTTACCTGATATCACTTTTGTCTCCACATTGTAGATCAGCTGACCCAGTGTGTTGATGATTGTGATACCCGCGGTTTCTATACCTGCACTTTCGTACTCACCGGTTACCATAAACTTACCGGTATTCGGGTTAGGGTAAAGTTTCAGGTCGCTGATGAACTTATCCTGTCCTCCTATACCTGTAAATATAGTACGGCTTTGTACTTTCTGAGTGATAACGCAAGGATGGCTACTTGTCATACGCACCCTTACCTCGTCTGTCTTCTGTAGAGAAGTTGTAGCGTATGTAGGTCCTGTAATACCCGGAACAACTATTCCGTTCAGTACCCACTCGTATACAGGCGCCGTACCTCCGTTAGTAGGTGTGGCAGTGAATGTGTAATTGTTATCGCCCAGGTATGCTACTGAAACATCTACAGATGCAGCCACCGGCTGATCGATATTGATACCCATTGTATCACTCTCTACAGGGAATACGCATAGCGCACTGCTGGTAAAGCGGCACTGTATCTCATCACCCTGCTTCAATGCGAATGTAGAGTAAGTACCTGCAGTTTCACCTACCAGGTCAACACCATTCTTGATCCACTGGAATGAAGGTGTAGCACCACCGTTTGATGTATCAGCGGTAAATACGACTTCCCTGCCGTTGCAGACATTTGTATCAGGTCCTGTACCTATTGATACAGTAGCCAGTGTAGTCTGGTTAACGGTCATTTCTATATTGTTACTGCTCACTTGTGCTGTTACAGGACATTTGAAGCTGCTGGTCAGCAGGCACCTTACTATGTCTTTATCATTCAGACTGTCAGTAACATAGCTGTTAGTGTTAGTACCCACATTCACACCGTTCAGCTGCCACTGGTATGTTGGTGTTGTACCGGCAAACGTAGTAGCTACATTAAAGGTATTCAGTATACCTGAACAGATCGTATCCGTCATAGATGAAGTGATCTGTGCTGTTGGTTGCTGGTATGCGGTTACTGATACCTGAACAGCATTACTGTAAGCTTTAGTAACTGTAGGACATGAATAGCTGGTGGTCATTTCGCAACGTATCACATCCTGGTGGTTCAGTGTAGTTGATGTAAATGTACTGCTGTTAGTACCTGCATTTACACCGTTCACTTTCCATTGGTAGGTTGGTGTTACACCTCCTGCTGTTGGTGTTGCAGTAACTGTTACTAATGTACCCGTACATATATCTGTGCTATTCGCCTGTATGCTTATACCCGGAGTCATCAGCGGTGTTACAGTCAGTGTAGCTGCAGATGAGTTTAAACTTGGAGTACAAGCACCACTCACTACGCAACGGTATTGATTACCGTTCATTGAATAGTACGCCTTAGTGAATTTCAGTGCTGATGTTGTAGCACCGCTCACATTCGCACCGTTGCTCAGGTTGGTCCATGAAGAACCTGTATTTACCTGCCACTGATAAGCCAGCCCCGTACCTGTTCCACTTACGCTGAACTGGATGTTATTTGTAGAATCACAAGTTGTGACATTTACAGGATGCGAGGTAATAGCAGGCCTGCTGTTTACAGTCAGGTACAACGTGCTTGTAGATGCATTGTTGCAATGACCGGACACTACACAGAAGTATGAATATGTAGTAGAGGTAGCACCTGATGTAATACCTGTAATATTTAATGTAGGTGTTGTAACACCTGAATAGAAGCCTGTATTAGTCAGCGGCACGTAACCTGTACCGTTGAATACATACCATAAATATGAAAGACCTGAACCTGTAGCACCAACAGTATAGCTGATGTTATCGCCATCGCATATAGTGCTTGAAGTTGCCGGGTTGGTTGTAATAGCCACCGGCTCATAAATGGTCAGCTCTCCTTCACCTGAAATAGTTGTTGGCGAACATAACGCATTCACTACACACCTGTACCTGTTATTATTAAACGCAGGCGTCAGATTTGACAACCTCAGGATATTAGTATTTACAAAGCCGTACACTGCTGAGTTGGACAGGTTGGTCCAGCCACTACCTGTATTCACCTGCCATTGGTAGGTAACAGAGCTACCCGTAGCCGTAACCTCGAATGTAGTATTTGCATTCGGGCATACCGCTTTGTTCGTCGGCTGTGTCACTATGTTCAACGGAACATCAACTGTTAATGTTACAGAGTCTGATGTTACCGCAGGAGTACATGCGCCACCAACTATACAACGGTAGCTTGAACCGTTCATCATAGCTGTAGTAGTCACTTTCAGCGCGGCAGTTGTCACGTCGGCATAGCCACCTGTATTAGACAGGTTCACCCATGCGGTACCGTTATGTGTCTGCCACTGGTATGTAGGTGCGGTTCCCGCAGCGCCAACTGTAAAGGTTGCTACTGTTGTCACACACACTTTGTTGTTGGTTGGTTGTGTTACTATCGATGGCCTGCTGTTTACAGTCAGTGAAACTGTATCAGAAGATACGTTGTTACAAGTACCTGACACCATGCAGAAGTATGGATATGTAGTAGAGGTTGCACCAGAAGTGATGCCCGCTATATTCAGTGTTGCTGTTGTAACACCTGTATAGAAACCTGTATTAGTCAACGCTACATAAGAAGTACCGTTATGTCCGTACCACTGGTATGTAATACCTGTACCCGCAGCCGTAACTGTAAAGCTGGCATTGTCACCATTGCATATAGTACCTGACACCGGGTTAGCGCTGATAGCTATCGGCGTATGGAATGTAAGTACAGCCTCGCCGGATATAGTTGCGGGAGAACACAAAGCGTTCACTACACACCTGTACCTGTAATTATTATTAACCGTTGTCACCGCCGTTAGTTTCAGGCTGCTGGTGGTCACGTCACTATATATACCCGTATTGGCCAGGTTGGTCCATGTTGTACCATTGGTTGAAACCTGCCATTGATAAGTGGTAGCACTTCCTGTTGCAGCAATATCAAATGTTGTATTCGCATTAGGACAAACAACCCTGTTGGCAGGTTGCATGGTAATTGCCAGCGGTACATCCACCTCCAGCAATGCCGGGTTAGATGTAGCAGTTGGCGTACAGGCGCCTGTTACCACGCAGCGATACATGTTACCGTTCATAGCACCGGCGGTTGTTATCTTCAGCAACGAAGTTGTTACATTCTCATATCCGCCCGCATTGGTTAGATTGTTCCATGTAGTTCCGTTGGTGGATACCTGCCACTGGTAATTCAGTGCGGTACCTGTTGCCGTAACACCGAATGTTGTAACAGTACCCTGGCATACTTTCTTATTAAGCGGCTGACCGGTAATAGCAGGCCTGCTGTTAACGGTCAGGTACAGCGTATTAGTAGATGCGTTGTTACATGTACCGGTTGCGACACAGAAGTATGAATAGGTCGTAGTAGTAGGGCCGGATGTAATACCTGTGATATTCAACGTAGGTGTTGTAACACCTGAATAGAAACCTGTATTTGTTAACGGAACATAACCCGCACCTATATACCTGTACCACTGGTAAGAAAGGCCTGAACCTGTCGCTGTTACAGTGTAAGTTACATTATCACCATTACAAGCAGTGCTTACCGCAGGTGGTTCGCTGGTTATTACTGCAGGATCATATAATGTAAGGATACCCTCTGCAGATGCTGTAACAGGAGAGCACAGTCCGCCTATGATACACCTGTACCTGTGGTTATTATACGCAGGTGTGATATTAGATAATTTAAGTTTGTTGGTAGTTACATCGCTGTAGATACCTGTATTGGTCAGGTTGGTCCAACCCGCACCATTTGTAAACTGCCATTGGTAAGTTAGTGCGCTACCCGTTACAGCAACATTAAATGTTGTACTGGAGTTCGCACATACAGTCTGGTTAACCGGCTGTTGTGTGATCACTAAAGGAGCATCTACTTCCAGCAGTGCCATATTAGATGTAACTGATGGCGGACATTTACCATTAATAACGCAACGATACCTTGTTCCGTGCAATGAAATGTTTGTAGTTACCCTCAATAATGAAGTTGTCACATCTGCATAAGCGCCGCCGTTGGTCAGGTTAGCCCATGTAGTACCGTTGTATGACACCTGCCATTGATACTTAAGATCTGTACCTCCGGCTACTACACCAAACAATGCAAGGCTACCTGCACATATTTTCTTATTGGTAGGGTGAGTGCTGATAGATGGCCTGCTGTTAACAGTCAGGTATAATGTACTGCTGGTAGAAGCTATATTACAAAGCCCCGTTGCTACGCAGAAATAAGAGTACGTTGTAGAAGTAGATCCTGACGAAAGCCCTGTAATATTCAAAGTAGGTGTTGTGGCACCTGAATAATTAGCACTGTTCGTTACAGCAACATAGCCCGTTCCATTGTAAACGTACCACTGGTAAGTTACTGATGTACCTGTCGCAGTTATAGAGTAGCTCTTGCTGTCACCATCACAGATAGTATCCAAAGCAGGAGGACTGGTAGTAACTACTGTTGGACTGTACAGTGTAAGCACTGCCTCGCTTGAGATTGTTACAGGCGAGCAGTTTCCGTTGATAACACACCTGTACCTGTAGTTATTATGCGCAGCCGTTACGTTTGAAACCTTCAGGCTGTTGGTAGTTACATCGCTATGCATACCGGTATTGGTCAGGTTGGTCCAGCCGCTGCCGGTGTTCAACTGCCATTGATATGTCAGCGCACTACCTGTAACAGCCACTACAAATGACGTGCTTGCATTAGGGCAAACAATGCTGTTTGATGGTTGTGTCGTAATAGCCAAAGGAGAATTAACCGTTAACGTTGCAGGGTTAGACGTTACCTGTGGCGTGCAATAACCACTCACAATACAACGGTACCTGGTACCGTGAAGAGATACATTTGAAGTAACCCTCAATAATGAAGTATTTACATCTGCATAAGCTCCTGAATTGGTCAGATTAGCCCATGTAGTGCCGTTATAAGATACCTGCCATTGGTACTTAAGATCAGTACCGCCTGCTACCACGCCAAATAACGCAAGGCTGCCCGAACATACTGTACTGCTCACAGGGTGGCTGGATATTGACGGCCTTTTGTTGACCCTCAGGTACAAAGTACTGCTGGTAGAAGCTACGTTACAAAGACCTGTAGCTACACAGTAGTAAGAGTATGTTGTATCTGTCGCACCTGTTGTAATACCTGTTATGGTAAGTGTTGGTGTTGTTACACCTGAATAGAATCCACCATTGGTCAATGGTACATATGTGGTTCCGTTATACTGGTACCACAAATATGTAATAGCCGTACCTGTTGCCGTAATTGAATAACTCTTATTATCTCCTTCACAAACGGTGTCCTGTGCCGGGGGACTGCTTGTTACAACAGTCGGGCTATATAATGACAACGTTGCTTCAGCAGAAGTTGTTGTCGGTGAGCAATCGCCATTCAGGATACACCTGTACCTGTAACCGTTATATGACGATGGAATATTTGAAACCTTAAGGCTGTTGGTAGTTACATCAGCATACCTGCCGGCATTAGCCAGGTTGGTCCAGCCACCGCCTGTATTTTCCTGCCATTGGTAAGTCAGGTTGTTACCTGTCACCGCTATCACGAATGACGTACTTGCATTAGGACATACAGAAGAATTGGCCGGTTGAGATGTTATGTTCAATGGCAGATCAACTGATAATATCGCCGGATTAGATATTACCTGCGGAGCACAGGCACCATTGATAACGCAACGGTACCTGGAACCGTGCATCGAACCCGTAGTTGTTATTCTCAGTAATGATGTTGTTACATCTGCGTAGCCGCCTGAGTTGGTCAGGTTCGTCCACGTTGTACCATTATAAGATACCTGCCATTGATATGTCAGTGCCGTACCCGTAGCTACCACGCCAAATAACGCAACACTACCTTCGCACACTGTCTTGTTAACAGGGTTTGTCGTAATTGCCGGTTGCGCGTTCACCGTCAGGTACAATGTACTTGTTGATACATAATTACATGGCCCGGTTGCGATACAATAATATGAATAGGTAGATGCAGAGCTACCTGTAGTGATACCAGTGATATTCAGTGTAGCCGTTGTTACACCTGAATAAAACCCTGCATTTGACAATGGCACATACGTCGCACCATTATAACCATACCATTGGTAGGTAATGCTGGTGCCCGTTACTCCAAATGTGTACGATGTATTATCACCGTTACACACTGTTTTTGAAGCCGCAGGCGAAGAAGTTATTGCCGCGTTGACATTCACCGTCAGCGTAGCACTGTTCGACGTCGCTGCAGGAGCGTCAGGCCCAGTACAAACACACCTGTACAGGTAGCCACTCATTGTTCCTGCAACACTACTGATAGTCAGTACGTTGGTTGTAGCACCTGAGTACAACGCACCATTGGTAACATTCACAAAACCGCCACCCGTGTTTACTTGCCACTGGTAGCTGGTGGTGTTACTGGCGTTCACTACAAATGCCGTACTGGATAGTGAACATACTGCAGTACTGTATGGATGATTTATGATAGAGGGAGGAATAGCCCATGCATTGATGGTCGTAAATAGCGCGAGAACTAAACACATTAGTGTTTTCTGCGTGTTTGTGGTAGATAGTAATCGATTACTCATATCCTGTTATAGTTATCTCAAAAAATAGATTTCACCGCAAAACCTTTGTTAAGCTGACTGTAAAAATTGCACTTTTTTTCCATAGAACATATATTTCTTGCACTTTTTTCGCAATTATATGTAGCGTGCACACAACTTCATATATATTATAATATAAATTCCTGTATCAAAAACAGCTTTGCTTCAATAATCATAATAATATAACAATCAGCCAATAAGCAGTCTGCTGAAGCGTTTCACATCCGCAGCCTCATTAATTTTATCATTCATAAGCAGGTGCCGAGTGAGTTGGCATGAAAAATATGGCGCAAGTGAACAGCCCTTCGTTCCCATGCCGTTAAATATACCAACATGCTTATATATCGGGTGCAGTCCGACAAAAGGACGCCTTTCTATACTGGCCGGTCTTATTGCCGACTTATGCTCTAGTATCGTGTATGGTAGTTTCAGCCAGTTCTTGAGTACACTTTCCGCTTTCTGCCTGAATTGATCAGTAGGGCCCTCATCATCGTATGACCATTCAAAAGAAGAACCTACCCAGAAAAGCTCATCACCTATGGGAACAATACTCATTCCCTGCTTATATATATTGGTTTGCGGCAGGCCGGGTATGCTTAATATCAGTGCTTCTCCTTTATTGACAGCAAACGGCAGCTTTTTGAAATACGGATTATCGAATCCTCCTACCCCATTGCAGAATATTATTTTTTTCGCTTCTATGCCTTTGTAGGTCACACTTTCTTCTGAGACACTGCATTCAGAAAGATCAAATCGCTCTTCCCGCAAAATACCTTGCGCTTTCAACTCCTCACGCCATGAATGCAGCAATGTCTGCACGTCTACCAACAGGCACGATGGTGTTACACCTACTCCATGGCTCACTTCAAAATGCCTGCTGTAAGTGCTGACGTCTCCTCCTTGCTGTATATAATCCTCACCTTCAGCTATACGCTCATGCCAGGCACTGCTCATTTGCTCTGTCGTGTGAAATGTAAGCAGGTCTATTTCACGGGCAAGTGTTTTACCCATTTCGTCACCAAACTCTTCATAAGCGTTTTGTGCAAAAGGCAGCAACTCTTCTATCATCCATGTGCGTACCACACGTCTTCCTGTAACAGGGTTGATGATACCACTGGCCACCCTGCTGGCACTATCAGGCTTGTTATCATCTATCACAATGACCTTCCGGCCTGCTTTTAAAAGGTCACGGCTCAGGAAGCTACCGCATATACCCTGCCCTATGATGAGAAAATCTGTTTGCACGGGTACAAAGAAAAGAGATAATTACCATGACACATAAAAAAACGCCCTCCCGCTATGCGGAAGGACGTAAACCCACCTTATGAAACTTATCCTCTATTTCGCACCTCTCCTGCCCTTGCCTTTCATTTCCCCTTTGTGCTTTTTTCTCATCTCGTCAGCTATCGCCCTTTGCTCATCTGTCATGATCTGCCTGAACTCCTGGTGATACTGCCTCCTGTCATAATCATCTCCTTTATACTTTTCATTAAGAGTTGCCAGCTGTGCCTTTTGTTCTGTTGTAAACTCCAGCTTTTCAGCAGCCTTTGCTGACATTGTCTTCGGATCCGGGCGCTGTCTGCCTTCCTGTGCATAGGTAGCACTTACACTTGCTATCAGCAAAGTCACTACCATTGCGGCCATTAGTTTATTCTTCATCGTTTTGCTTATTTATATTATTAGAGATTAATGATCATTGATACCACCAGCCACTTCATATACCCATCCTTCATCTGTTTCTACCTTTTTATACAAAGTGCCGTTATATTCATAATACAGCTTACCATCTACAGTCATTTGCTGAGCATCTTCCGGCAAATCGTATATGATACCTCCTTGCGGAGGTGCTACAACTTCATAATCATTACTCTTGTTATCCTGCCTGTAAAATGTACCACCAAAATGAAAAAACACGGTCGGACCTACTACAACCCTGCGGAAACCCACAGGCAAAACACGCACATGCAACCCTACCGGTGGCGGCGCTACTATATATCCACCAGTACTCCTTTTGCGGTAATAAATACCACGGCTATAATAATATGGTACGTTTCTGTGTTTGATCACGACTGTCTTTTGTGGTAACCTGGTAATTACTCTTCCGCGTGGCGTAGTAATTGCAACGGTGCGCTTCACAGTCTTTTTATGCACTGTTGTTCTTGTGCCGGTTCTCTGTACCTTGCCGTTACCGCTCTTTGTCACTGTAGTTCGATTAATAACAGTCGTACGTGGCGGTTGCGCATCTGCATATACTGTATGCATCAATATTGCAAGTGTTATTGCAATGGCGGCTACTTGATACTTTTTCATAATCACCTCCTGTTTAGTTACTCAATAGACGTGTATTACTCTACCGGGTTTAATACGCCTGCAGGCTTTAACATATCATTCTAAAAAGTAGCATGCTCAGTTTTTAACACCCTGTTAAATTTATTTTTTGCAAATTTATCCTCCATCCCTCGCTGCATTTATTATATGCATTAACTTAGCTCACGTAAAACATTTGAGATATATGAAAAATATAGCTTTAGCGCTTCTTCTGATCACAGCTATGACCGGCACTGTTGCGGCACAGGAAATTGTTGTTGACAGTGTTAACATAGCAAAGTTCGCAGGTCTTCTGAAAGGAGGGAATATGGGAGAGGTATTGTACATGCCATATTTCATAAAAGGCGGAAATGACAAAAAGAATTTCGTCATCAGGCAGATAGAAAGCCACAGTATGAGAGAAGAAAAGATAGTGCGCCTTGAGCTACCTCAATCATACGGGTTATCGGGTTCAGCATTCAACGGCATGGCCTACCTGCTGGCATTTTACGACGCAGGCAAAAAGGAAAATGTATTACTTACGGTATCAAACGGCAACGTTGTAAAAAAGAAAACGGCTAAAGCAGGAGACAAAAAATATATACCACTGAGCTCTCACGAAGGTTTTATTCTTGTAACTGTAGATGGCAAAGGACGTTATACGGTAGAAAACGTTGACCTGGAGTTAAAAACCAAGTGGGAAAAATCATTCAGCCCGCCATCAGGCTCTACATGGGATCTTATCAGCGTCAAAAGGAAAATGGAAGGCCTGGAAATAATAAGAAAAGAAAATGGGGCGGGGGGTAAATACGCCTTTTCAATGCACATAATGCAGCCTGAAGACGGAACAGACATGGCGCAAAGTACTATAGGTAATGAGGACATGAACCCATATCCTACTTTCATATCAGAAAAGGAAGGTATGATATTCACAGGCGGATATTTTTTCAAAAATGGCACCTACAGCAAGCAACCTGATGGCGTATTCATGGGCTTGCTGGGTCTCGACGGCAATTTGAATGACGTTGCAAAAGTTCCTTTCAGCCAGGTGATAGAAGCCCTTAAGAGTACACTAGGTGGCAAATTAGCTTCAGGAGATGCCAGCATTATATTTTCGTCGGGCACTATGCTGCACGAAACGCAAACATTTGTGATGACCGGGCAGCTTGTATCAAGAAAGCAAAAAGAAAATAGTTGCGTCTTGACACTGGATGAATTTGTAACCATCAAAATAGGCTTTGATGGTACGTTTAAAGATGCATCGGTTATAAAAACCACTGCGGAACAAATAACACTGGAAGGTGATACAAAAAACACAAATACGCTTGATTTGGGTATCTGGCTAAACAATGCTGGCTTATCACACTTTAAATATTATGCGCACATGACTGGCAATCCTATCATGAGCTACGTTACAATTGATGAGAACGGTGTTTCTAACCTTTGTTTCAGAAACGTTGGACTTGCTAATGATACACTTGACCCCATCTGTATGCCGCTCAATCGTGAGCCCAGTAAAGCTACTCCGTATACATTTACAGGCACTGCCACACCACCAAGTGTTGTCAATTTCAACAGTGTAATTGTTGAAGAGCCATTGGCGATGAGCTACACAACCTATGGTATGATCAGCGACGGACACCTTACGCTAAGAAAAGCTCCATTACAATCGTTGGAAAAGCTGGAAGTAATGATCATGCCGGAAGACCCCCCCATGGACGAACCGCATGAAGAAGAACCTCCTATAGATGAAGAGCCGCCAGCAGATGAGCCACCTGCTGAAGAAGCCGCTCCTGAACAATAAAAAAAACTTAATACCAGATATCAAAACACCGGTTTGCCGGTGTTTTTTTATGTAAAAAAAAAGCGGGCAACTCCCAAAAATGGGTGCTGCCCTATCAAACAAAACAAACAAACATCGTATATGGTAAAGGGTATTACTGTTCACTTACAGTATCAACGGGCAAAGTTACTTCACATCATCCATTCAAAACAAGGGGGAAATCACCCTATTTTACCTCAACACAAGTAAATAATTAATTATAATCTGAAAAAACTCAGTATCCAGTAACCTGCCTTGTAATCATCAGACACTATTGTACTGTTGTATGGTTGGCCATTATAGCTTATCGCTTTGTCGTACCTGCTGATAGCCATTATTTTATCAGGGGTGTAGTTAGTGTTGTATATATAATTATAAATACTGGTCATAGCTGTCAATTCTGCCGTAATACGCATCAGCTTTACTCTCCTGCTCTTTTTAAAAGTACTATCCGGCATTTGTACCTCGTCTATTCCAAACTGGAACTCAAGTTTTACTGATTCGAAATCGTTGTTGTCATAATAATATTTAGACACCAGTATGTCTTCTCTGTCAACAAAAGCAGGCTTGTAACCCTGCACAAGAGCCATTATTTCTTTACAAAAGCTCTGTACCGCCTTTTCTGTACTATCCATAACAAGCACACGCACTTCGGGCAAAAACTCGTCCTCGGTCTGTGCACTTACTGCCACAGGCAGCATCAGTACAAATATCAATACCCACTTCATAATTGCTAAAATAATAAAAGAATACAGCTTGTTAGCTGTATTCTACAAAAATGCCCCGCTCAAAAATTGAGCAGGGCTAAAATCTATACTTATAAATTATTTTTAATGACTTACCATTACTTTCCTGGTTATTCCTGCATACGTACCTTGTACTGCCAGTATGTAATTTCCTGCCGGCAAATTATTTACAGGAATTGCCTGCTTATAGTTGAGTTTTGCCCCGGCTTGTTTAAAATACACTACCCTGCCTGACATATCAATAAGAGAAAGGTTTATATCCTGAGCATCACCTATGCTCAGGCTCACATTCAGAACATCTGATGCCGGTACAGGATATACATTTATTTCGGCATTTTCTGCAAACATATTTACAGATGTAGGGTCATATTGCTCGTAATAAAAATGTATTGATATATCTCCTGAAACATGTTTCCAACCATTGTTCACCCAGGTTTGTGTAAGAACGGTTTCCGGCAGCGATTTTGAGTTATAAGTAATAGACTTCATTTTGCGGTTTTCGAAACCACCTGAATTCCAAACCTTTTCTATATCAACTTCAAGATTACCATCTTTGTCATAGCTGTATTTATTCTGTTTCACACTGGTCCAGCCGTTGCCGTTCCATGCATACTCTGTTGTTAGTACTACATTTTTATCAACATCGTAACCGTACTCCCATTTCTGGCTAAGCGCCCAACCATTATTAACCCACTTCTCCAACTCAAACACTGTTACATCTTTGCCGGAATAGGCATAGCTTTTACGCTCGTTATTGATCAACCCTTTACTGACATCCCATATCTTATCCACTATCCTTACTAAATTATTATTAGCATCATATGCAAAATCGACTATATAATTTAGCGATTGCATTGCTATAACATTATTGTTGTTATCGTACTTCAGGTTAGACACCATGTCTTGCGTCCAGGAACCTCCAAACCATAGCTGTAATACCGAGGTCTCCATTTTCCCTTTAGAGTCATATACATATGTATACATTTCTCTATTTTTCCATGTAGCATCCTGCTGATGCCAGTCCTGGTAGATCAACTTATCTACCTTATTTCCTGAAAACAGCTGGGTGCGCTTCTCATTATTTTCATAACCCATCACCGATGGATTAAATAAATAATTCACACTTTCATTAAAAAGTACATGATCATCATTATTAAGGTCATCCGGGTTAGGTACACTACCCCTGTGGTTACCGTATGTGTATGTAGTTGAATCAGATGGCATAAAAGCCAGGTCCTTATACACAGAATATGTTTTGGCTATAAGGCGCAGGTCAGTTGGTGTAGCAGCACCTGATCCGATAGCAGAGTTAAAATGCGGGAACAGGCCACCTATTTGTGGTGTGCTCGTCACATTATCCTGACTACCTTCAGTTGCCGAGGCTACTGAAAAGATTAAAAATAGTGCCGGAAAGAGTAGTATTTTTCGCATATCATCGGCATTTTATGTTACCAAAAAGCGTAGCATCAACCAAATGCTATTATAAATTTAACAATAAGTATTGTCATATTAGCAATCCCGACAGGTTTTATGACAAATTTATGACCTCGGAATGACAATGAAAGTTGAGATATGACAGTTTAATAACAGCTTATCAAAACCTACCGCTTAACATTGAACTTTGACTTTTCGCTAACTCCTCCACCTTCCAGCAAGATAGTATACTCCCCTTCAGGCAGTGCCGTCACATCCAGGCTTTGCTGATATGACATTTTTGCCTTCAACTCCCATTTGCGTTCATTGTTTCTGTCCGTGCCTTCGATAGTAAGTCTGAAATCCGTAGGTTCATCATAGCTTACATATATATTCACATATTTATCCGCAACTGTTGGATATAGTTTCAGATGCCCCACTTGTTCAGTGCTTTCCTTTTCCTTCTGCCTTTTATTGTTACTGCTTTGTGAATAAGCTATACTACCCGTGAGCAGGCAAATAGCAAGTATGATAACAGCTTTCATATCTATCATAGTTTTCATGTAAATATAGTAAATCGTTATAAGCAAGCGTTACGGCATAGCAACAATGAAATCCCGCCTGGTTTTTTGCTAATCGTTAGTTAACCATTAACACTTACTATAGTTAACTACTTCTAAATCAGCAGTTAAGGTGCCTGTTTTATTTGGAAACAAGTATGATACTGTTGCATATTTGTATAGTCATCGAAGCAAAGGTGTTTCTGACAATTAATAAAAACACAACCGCATAGCGGCAAAACAAAGAACATTTAAAAAACACGACCATGTCATACGTTTCTTCATTCGTACAAGCGCAACCGGTAAAAATAATAGCTACTGAACAAAAGGTGGAGAAAGCACCCGTAGCAAATACCACTGCCCGTAAAGAAGTAACCACAAAAATATTGCTGTTTATCGGCATCATTACCTGCCTGGTTCTGGCGGTGATCATCTGATAAGCATAAAAATACTGCCGGCTACCATCTTACACAGCCTGTGATGCATGGTCATGCCCGGCAACCAATTTCTCTCTTATCCTCTATATGTAAAAAGCCTTTATTCTTAAGGGCTTTTTTGTTTTTTGTAGTTCTATCAAAAAACATCGCAGTTAAACAGACGGAGCGTTAACAATTCTGACCAAAGTATCAAACACACTACAGCATTGATTTCCAGCAGTTAAAGGGGGTATTTTCACCCTCCTCGATTTCTTAATGGTTGGTTAACGGTTAACATACGCACCTGTTAACCATTTACAAAGCGGGCGTTAACCATTAACTATTTTTTGGAAACGGGCCCCTGCAGGTTGCATCTTTGTGTTGTCATCGGGACGAACAAACAAAACAAGCGTTTCGAACATAAAATAAAAAACACATTTAAAACAAACACAAACATTAAAAACACAAGATCATGCAAGCAACATTAAACTTCAACTACGCTCAAAACATCTCAGCTACTAACGCTAACCCTGCTGAGGCAATCATCCGCAAAGAGGCTACTACTAAGATCGCATTATTCGCAGGTATACTGGTTTGTCTGTTACTGGCAGTATGCATCTAATATAATATCAATAAGAGAAAACAATTTTTAACAAACACAAACATATAGAGATCATGAATTACTCAACTTCAATCGCGTACAACACCCGCAACGGGGATTTTGAACAACCGGAAAATAATTTCCTTAAGTCAATTGTCATCAAAGAGATCTACATCAAAGCATTTGCAGTAACCGTTTCAATCTGCTGCATAGCAGGTGTACTGTTCCTGAACAGCCTGTAACAACTACACCTTTCGCTACTACCACGAAAACAGCAAACAAAACATACAAAAAAACACACTAATGCAACACACTACTATACACATACCTGCTATGCTAGACATAGCCAACATTTCAAAGAGCATCATTGCATCAAAAGCAAACCGTATAAAAGCTATATTCACCAACGAGCTTACTCAAAAAATCATATTATTTACCGCAATATCAGGCCTGCTGTTACTGGCAGCCAACCTGGACGTTATTATGTAAGGTATCACGCCGGTTTTTGTGATGATCTTCCGGCACTGCCTTACATAACCTAGTTTGTTTTAGTCTTTAGTGTTTGTACATAGCCTCATGCATTTCGCATGGGGCTATTGTTTTTCAGCTACCTATTCATTTCCTAAGTGGTTGTTAACCGTTAACACACACAACTGTTAAACATGGCCAATTATTAGGAAACAGCCCTATACATGTTGCATATTTGTATAAGAAGAGAGGGGCGGCGTTTCAAAACAAAACACAAAAAACACACAGCTATGCAAGAGATACTCAACTACGAATTCGCTCTGAACAGCAAGCCAACAGAGGCTACTGAAATAATCATCAACAAAGAAGCGACTACCAAAATTGCATTGTTTGCAGGGATATTGATCTGCCTGTTACTGGCGGTTATTATTTAAACAAAGAGCTGTACAAAAACTAAAAAACACACAACCAATGCAACGTATTTTAAGCATTCCGTTTATACAGGCGATAGCCCAAACATCTAAAGCTACTATCAATAAAAAGATGATGGACATACACGCCATACTTACCAATGAAACAGTTCAGAAAATAGTATTATTCTCAACCATATTGGGGTTGCTGCTGATAGCGGCAAACCTTGAAGCTATTATGTAAGGCATATAGTCGGTTTTTGCCCGTCTGGATATAGCCGGGTAAATGATGATCTTCCGGCCACAATGCCTTACATGACCTAGTTTGTTAAGTTTAGTGTTTGTTAAACAGCCCCGCTTATGTTTGTGCGGGGCTGTTCTTTTTATAATACTTTCAAAGAGCTGAGCGACTATACCTGCTTCAGTTCAGCCACCAGGTCCTGCAATACTTTTTTAGCATCGCCGAAGAGCATGGATGTTTTAGGACGGAAGAACAGGTCGTTCTCGATACCTGCATAACCGGGCTTCATACTACGCTTGTTTACGATCACGTGCTCTGCCTTTTCCACCTCTAATATCGGCATACCATATATGGGGCTGGAAGGGTCATCTTTTGCAGCGGGGTTCACCACGTCGTTGGCACCTATGATCAAGACTACATTTGTAGTACTCATCTGGTCGTTAGCGTCTTCCATCTCTAATAACTTCTCATATGGCACGTCAGACTCCGCCAGTAATACGTTCATATGCCCCGGCATACGGCCCGCAACCGGGTGGATGCCATATACAACCTCTACATCTTTTTCGGCCAGCAGTTTTTCCAGCTCGTGGCAAGCGTGTTGCGCCTGTGCTACAGCGAGACCATAACCCGGTATGATCATCACCTTTTGCGCATAGGCCATCAACACAGCCGTATCGCTGAGGGAAATTTCTTTGTAGTTGCCCTGCTCTTTACCTTCTCCACTACCACCACCTGTAGCACCACCACCAAAGGAACCGATGAGTACATTTTTGAGTGAGCGGTTCATAGCAGTACACATCAGGATGGTCAATATAGTACCGGCAGAACCAACCAATATACCACCTGTAAGCATAACAGGATTATCGTACAGGAAGCCACCAAAGGCAGCAGCCACACCTGTAAATGAGTTAAGCAATGATATTACCACCGGCATATCGGCACCACCAATCGGCATTACGAACAGGATGCCATATAAAGCCGCTAAAGCCAGTATACCGTAGAACACAGCAGGAGAAGCATTGAAACCACCGATAGCCATTACAGACAGCACTATAAGACCAGCAAAAAGCAGGAAGTTAATAACCTGAGCAGCAGGAACAGTACGGTCTTTTATCTTGCCCGCCAGTTTACCCCATGCTATCATACTACCGGCAAAGGACACAGTACCGATTATCATACCCAATACGATGACGATCATGATGCCTACACTTGCAGGATGGCCACTATGTTGCAAATGGTTGTACTCTACTATTGATATGAGCATGGCACAAGCACCACCCATACCGTTAAAAAGACTTACCATTTCGGGCATAGCCGTCATCTGTACTCTTTTGGCGATCATAGTACCAACAGCGGTACCAATGATCAACCCACCGAATATCCAGCCGTAGTTGCCCAGTGCATTACCATTCTCGTCTCGATACAGGAAGATGGTCACCAGTATGGCAATGGTCATACCTACCGCTGCCACCATATTACCCTTGCGTGCAGAGTCAGGATGAGACAACATTTTCAGTCCAACAATAAACGTAATTGAACCAATCAAGTAACCTAATAATAGAATAAAGTCTGCCATAAAACATTATAAATTCCAACAATCAAATTCCAAATTCCAAAGTGTCCTTCACGAGGCTGAACAACTTATGATTTGTCTAATTTTATTATTATCGATGATAAAATTTTTCTTAATTCCTGCACTTCTTTTTTTAAACCACTCCTGAAATCTTTATTACCCTCATCAAACATTTCCAACCAATACTCAGTCTCTTTCGCTTCCCGTCTTGCTATTTTCAACTTCATCATCATATCCTTCTTCCCTAACCTTTCATTCGCTTCAATATAGTTTGCTCCTATTGATGATGATGACCTTACTATTTGTTTAACATACACAAGGTTTATTGTATCATGTTTCAAACTCCTGCAATAATCCCGCACATCTTTTGCAAACCGCACACATCTCAATTCCAGTTCGCTCATACTCATCCGTCATCTGTTTTGGGATTTGTCATTTGGAACATGGGATTTAATCCGTGTTATTTTTTCTTCTTTTTCTTACCGAACATCTCCAGCATACGGTCGGTTACTACAAAGCCACCTACCACATTGAGCGTACCCAGTATTACTGCCAGGAAACCAAGTGTAAGCGCCAGGTAGTCGTCAGGCGAAGCCTGCCCCATTACTATGATAGCCCCGATAATAACCACTCCATGTATGGCATTGGCACCACTCATAAGCGGTGTGTGCAATACCGACGGCACACGGGATATCACCTCGATACCCAGGAATATGGATAGGATAACAATGGTTATCAACCTATATGTGGCGGCGTCTGTAAACAGTTCTGTTAAAGCGTCCATATATTGTATTATGCGTTTGTAGTTTGTGGATTAATGATAGACAGTACACGCTCGTTGACGATCTTACCATCTTTGGCAATGCATGTACCTGCTACTATATCATCTTCGTAATTCAGGTTCAGCGCACCTTCTTTATCAATTACGAGTTTGAGGAAGTTGAGCACGTTCTTACTGTATACCTTACTGGCATCAGAAGCCATTTCGCAAGGGAGTGCAGAGTTACCTATGATGGTGACACCTTTGTGGTTGATCTTCTCGTTGTCTTTTGTGAGGTCGGTATTACCCCCTGTTACGGAAGCGATATCAACTATTACAGAGCCGGGGCGCATATCTTCTATCATGGCCTGTGTGATAAGTATGGGTGCTTTGCGGCCGGGTATCTGTGCTGTGGTAATGATGATGTCTGACTTCTTAGCATGCTCGTGTATCTTGGCGCGTTGCTTTGCCTGGAACTCTTCGGTCTGCATTACCGCATAACCACCGGCTTTTGACGCATCGGCAGCACCTTCTACCTCAACGAATTTCGCACCAAGGCTCATTACCTCTTCCTTCACCGCAGGGCGCACATCGAATACCTCAACTACCGCACCGAGGCGCTTTGCTGTTGCAATAGCCTGGAGGCCCGCAACACCCGCACCCAGTATCAGCACCTTGGCCGGGGGAATACTACCCGCCGCCGTCATGAACATGGGGAAGTAGCGGCAATACTCCATAGCCGCCAAAAGCACAGCCTTGTAACCGGCAATATTGGCCTGCGAGCTGAGCACGTCCATAGCCTGCGCACGTGTGGTACGCGGTATAGTATCCATACTGAAGACTGTATAACCTTTACCTGCAAAGTCCTGCATCTTCTGCGTATCAAACAGGGGCTGGAAAACGCCTATCACCACCGCATCTTTTTTTATAGAGGCGGGGATATTGTCTGAATGGATAGACAGGAGTATATCGGCTTCAGCCGCTACCGCATCGCGGCCTTTGAGTGTTGCTCCCGCATCTGTGTATGCTTTGTCTGTATGGTAAGCCGCCTCGCCTGCACCGTTCTCTACAGATACCTGTACGTTCATTTTAACCAGTGCTGCAACTACCTCGGGCACGAGCGACACCCTCTTTTCAGGTTGCTGCTCTTTAAGTACGCCTATAATCATAATTATCTCGGAGATTCAATTTTCGGATACATGAATATATAATTAAAATTCAAAAGTCAAAAGACTTTAGGCAAAAAACAAGGTTTCAAATTCCAAATCCCAGTCTTTAAATTCCAAATAGCAAATTCCAAAATCCAAACTCCGGAATACGTGGTTTATGTTATGACGTTTTATGCTTCTTCGCTGTATTGCGTTTCTTTCTCTCGCGGGAGAAGAGTTTTCTTAGTCCGTCGTGGGTGATGGTGTTGGTTGGGTTAGATTTAACCGCAGAGTCGCTAAGACGCTGAGGTTTTTCTTTGTGAGCTACTGTATCATTTTGTTGTGTTTTGTTGTGATTTTTGGTTGTTTGTTCTTGTCCTGAACTATGATTCTCATGATTATTTGATGGGCTATGAGCAGGATTTTCAGGATAGAAGGATTGGCAGGATGGTGATGTGCTCTTGCACGAGTATTTACCCCTAAATCCCCTGGCAGTGGAGACGCATTTTGGTACAGGGTGTCGTGTGCTTTTTTACATCACTAAGCTGCTATCTTTTTTATGGCTACTTTGTCTATGCGGAGGCCGTCCATGTCAATAATTTCCAGTTCGTAGCCATGCCAGTTTATGGTGTCTCCTGTATTGGGCATACGGGTGAGCTTGTCGAGTATGAGGCCGCCAACGGTGTTAAATTCATTCTGCTGGTCAGACACACCGAAGTAGTGCAGGAGTTCGAAGTAGGGGTATTGGGCATCGGCCAGCCAGGTGCCGTCTTTGCGTTTCACGATCTTGTATTCTTCCTGTCCTATTTCTGACACATCGCCTACCAATGCATCCAGTACATCGTCCATTGATACGATACCTTCAATTGCGCCATACTCATCTACCACTATGGCATAATGCACCTTAGCCGCCCTGAAGGCTTCCAGCACCCTGTATGCGGGTGTAGCGTCGTGTAGCACCAATGGCTCTTTCAGGTGTTTGGTCAGTGCCAGGCTGTTGAGTTCTGTTTCGCGGGCAAACAGGTCTTTTATACTTACAATACCTTTCAGGTCGTCCAGGCTACCACTGCATACGGGGTAGACAGAGTGTATCTCGTTGCGTATTTTTTTGCGTATGGTTGCCGCATCATCCTCCAGGTCGAGCCAGACAATTTTGGTGCGGTGGGTCATCAGTTCGCTGATGCGCCTGTCGCCCAACGAAAAGACACGGTCTACGATACGGCGTTCTATCTCCTGCACTTCACCCGTCTCCGTACTTTCACGAATAAGTGAGCGAATTTCCTCTTCTGATATTTTATCTTCTTTACCAGACTTTATTCCGAATATAGCCAGGAACAGATCGTTTGTTTTTGTAAGCAGCCAGATAAAAGGCGCTGTAATAACCGACAGCATGTGCATGGGGCCGGCCATAAATGATGATATAGCTTCGGGGAACATCAAACCTATACGCTTAGGAATGAGTTCGCCAAATACGATGGTTATGAATGTTACGGAAGTGACTATAATAGCTATGGCAACTGAATGCTCGTAGCCCTGCAGGAATGATATGCCGGAGAGGTAGTTTTCCAGGTCGCGCTGCATCTCGTCGCTACTGAACACACCTGTAAGTATTGCGATAAGAGTGATACCCATTTGTACGGTAGAGAAAAAACGCCCGGGATTGTTTACCAGTGCCAGTGCTCGCTTAGCGTTCTTATTGCCTTTTTTAGCCGATTGCTCCAACCGGTACTTTCGTACAGACACGAGTGCTATCTCGCTCATAGAGAATACCCCGTTTAAAAGTACCAGGCATAAAATGACGACTATTTCCATGTATCAATTGTTGAACCGGGGTAAAAATAACTAATTGTACAGTAGTCACTATAGTGTATGGTCAACTAATGTGTTAAAATATCTTTTGCACTTTACAAATACACTAATACATGACTAATAAAGTAAACATTGTGTATCAGCAACAAAACATCTATTTACGAAATAGCTACCTCTCAGGCAATGTATTAATTATCACCACTTGTTCATTTCTTTTGCCCCTCCAAAAGAAACGAACCAAAGAAAAAGAGGCCGAAATCTTAAGCTCCGAGATTTCGGTGGTACCCTGATAGGCATTATTACTACTGCGCTGCCAAACTGCAAATAGCTATTACTTGATATGCATTGAAATTGTAAAGCCGCTTTTCTTTAACAGTTTCTTTTAGTACTCAGAGATAATTTTCAAAAAAGATTTGCGTTATACGATTATAATCGTACTTTAGTACGACAAATATCGTACAATGAGCAAAAAGGATATACATATTACAGAAGCTGAACTGGAGATACTACAGGTGCTTTGGGAAAAAGAGCAGGCCAGTGTAAAGGATGTACACGAGGCACTGAGCGCCAACAGGGATGCGGGATACACCACCACACTGAAACAAATGCAGGTGATGTATGACAAGGGATTGCTGACAAGAGACGACAGCCGCAGGCAGCATATATACTTCCCCGATGTTGATATAAAGAAGGTACAGCAGAAGTTTATGAGCAAGATGATGAAGAGCCTCTTCAGCGGTAGTGCGGGAGAGTTGGTGCTGAACGCGCTGAGCAATTATAAAACCACACCTGAAGAGCTGGAGCAGATCAAGCAAATGATAGACAAAGCCAAACAAACCAAAAAATAACCGTTATGATATACCAGGTAGCCCCCATAGTAACCACCGCAATACTGCAATCGCTGATAGCAGGTGGTATATGTTATGCAGTGCTGAGTGCGCTGTTGATTGTCATGAAAAAGTTTTCTCCTGTAATAAAATACCATACGGGCAATATTGCTCTTTTAGTTTCGTTTATAAGTTTTATACAGCCGTTATCAAAAATACCGGATGTAACAGACACAGCCCCCGTACACTCTACTACAACAGCACCCGTAGCCTATGAAAAAACTACAGACGTAGCCCCTTACGTTGTGCAAAAAACTGCTGCCTTGCCTGAACCATCGCATACGCCGGGACAGGTATGGCAGCAAGCCTATGATGCGATAACCGCCAACAGCGACATGATCATGCTGCTGTACCTGGCGGGGCTTTTAATTTTTTCTGCAAGACTTTTACTGCAATACCTGCAAAGCAGGCGATTAAAAACGAGGGGTACTTTACCCGCGGATAGTCAATGGCAATTGCTACTGGCCAAAACAAAAGAGCAACTGAACATCGGTGCTGAAATTGCTATTGCATTTACCACGCAAAAAATATCGCCCTGTATCATAGGGCATGCAAAGGCAGTGATACTGATACCTGTAGCCATAGCCAACAACCTGAGCACGGAACAGGCGGAATCTATACTGCTGCACGAACTGGCGCATTATAAGCAGTACGACTACTATATCAACCTGGTGACGCAATGCATCAACTGCCTGATGTTCTTCAACCCGTTTGTATGGCTGATAACGAGGCAATGTGATAAATACCGTGAGTTGTCGTGCGACGCTATTGCTACCAAACATGACCGTAGTATTGAGCTTGCGGAAACACTGGCTATGATAGCAGGGATGCACACCGTAGAGAACAGGGTATCGCTGAGCCTGAAAAAGCGCAGTCCGCTACTGAGCAGGATACAGACATTGCTGAACGTGCAGCCGAGTGCTAAAACATCGCCGAGGTTATTATCATTTGCGCTGGTGAGTATCATGCTGATCACGGGCTTGATACTGGCGAGCAGTACCTCGTTGTTCAGCAGTGAGCGGGATAAGCAACAAGAAGAGTTGCAACGCATCAGCAAAGAGATGTTTGATGCGGGTAATGAGAAGTACATTTTCGTGGATGCGGTGCTGGATAGTATTATCAAGCTACCAAGCTATGCGGAGCTGCTGTATATGGGTCCGCAGTATATAGGTTTTGAAACATCGCATGGACCGGTAGAGCTGTACGGAGCACAAAAAGAAAAGTATGTGGAGAAACTGCAACGTTTCCTGGTATCGCAGGGAGAAAGTAAATACACCACTTTGAACCTGAAGATATGGCGCGACAAACAGGTAGTGGTGCCTGATGACCTTTACAGTAAGAAGTTCCAGGCGGTAGTACTGAAGGATAAGTTTGACGCACGTATTACCAGCAGGGGCTGGACTACATTCTTCAACCGGATGAAGGAAGATGGCCTGCTGAAAAATATTCATGATGATTATGAAGTGGAATACGGCCCATGGGGTATTATTCTTAACAGCCTGGCATTAGATGGAGAAATGGGTGAAAAATACAATAAGCTGTTCACCGAACTGTTTGGCGTTGACCTGCAAAACGACAAGCTATCCGGACGGATGAATATGAAGAGCCTGATGCGCAGGCAAAATGAAGGTGGCAGTGCTTTTGAATATGGTACCACACCCAATAATGAAGAGCTTGCTGCCATCAGTCAAAAGTTGTTTAACGAAGGGCAAATAGAATACCTGGTGGCAGACGCCTTGAAAGATGGATATATAAAAGAAGGTGAGCAGTTCACTATAATATTTGAAGATAGCATGGTGCGTATAGCCAGGCGTACTTATTCTAAACAGGATGCAGAAGCATATGGTAAGAAGTACAGAAAATACAGGAAGTATTATGGTTGTATGTATTGCAATGGTTTTTATTCCGGCACCGTGAAATATTCAGACATCATGAACCCTCGCTCAGATTTCCGCACCGGTAGTTTCCTGTTTAAAGAACAGTATAAAAAGCAAAGTGAAAATTTAGAGCGGGTAATAGCGGAGATGCATAAGGACAGGGTACTGGATACCAACTACAGGTACACTGTTGACTATTACAGTGCCGCTGAAATTGTAGTAAATACTTATCCGCTAAACAGCACACAAGCCGATAAGTATGCTACAATGCTACTGAAAGGCAACCCTGCATATTACAGGAATAACGACGGAACATTATTCATTGAGCGGAACAGTAATAAACCTTTCCCGCCCGGAAAGACAGGCAACAAGATAGCAGATGAGCTGTTTATGATCAGCATGACCATGTTTTCGTCGGGCAACAGTAACTATATCATTGCAGACGCCGCCAGAGATGGACTGATAAAAGACGGGCAGCCTTACGAAATAAATTATGAGAACGGCAAAGTAACCATCAAGGGTAAAACATTGACTGATGCTCAACAAAGACAATACAGCGGCAGGTTCAAAAGGTTTTTGAGCGCGTACAATAAAATAGACGGCCCTAATGGCTGGAGTGGTACTTCGTTATCTATAAAAGACCTGAGAGATCCTGAATCACATTTGAGAAAGGGTAACGATGTAGTTCCTTTGTTTGTACCGGGTACAAATATTGATTATACAGATTACATTGTTTACCAGATGCATAAAGACGGGCTGGTAGATACAGCTTATGAGGTAAGGGCAGAATACTCGCCAAGGGGGATATTCGCAAACGGCGAGCCGCTGAGCGGAGCATTGGCAGAGAAGTATAAGGCGCTGTTTTTACAGTCGGACCCAACATTGAGGAGGGGTAAGAAAGTTAGTATACTGTGGACACCAAATAAACCTAAGCATGATGCCCAACCAGCTACACCAGCTGAAAAAGAAGGACTAAAGCGGATATTTATAGAATTACAAAAAGACGGGTTGGTAGACACCAACCATAAGACCGAAATAGTATACAACCGCACTGAAGGACTGACCCTTAACCTGGGCAAGCTGAATAAAGAACACAACGATAAATACATCAGGATGTTCAAGAAGGCCAAGCCTGATTTCGCAAGCGGCAGAACACTTTACTTTTCACACCTGTGGTACCCTGACAAGCCTTACCCGCGAAGCTACTATGATGCCATGAAGCTGAGAAGAGATAGTGATGCCTTACGCATACTAAGCGAGCGCATGTTTGCATCAGGCAGTCAGAGCTTTGCTGTTGTAGACGCCATAAGGGATGGGTATATAAAACAGGACCAGCCATATGAAATAAGCTACAAGGCGGGCAAATTTTCCGTAAAAGGGCAGAATATACCTGCTGATGTACGTGAGCGTTATGAAAGAAAACTGGAACGATTCAGGGCGATATATGGAGATAGCGTGAACATGTGGGGCACCATAAGCAGCACGCTTACGGGAACAGTGCGGGATGATGAATTTGAAAAGCAGTTCGGCATCATGCTACCAAAACCGAGTAAGGCAGATAAAGAGCGAGTTGAGAAGGAAAGAGAGGCGTATGAAAGAAACAAAGAAGCATATAAAAAAAATAAAGAACACGAGGAAAAGCTCAAAGCAATGGTGCGGGTAATGCATAGGGATGGTTTGCTGGACACCGCTAAATACTTCAGGATATCGTATAAAACAAACGGGCTGTATGTGAACAACCAACGCCTGACTGGTAGCGGTGCGGAACATTATATAGCTGAATTGAAATCTATGGGGTATAAACCGGGGATGACTCATAACGGTATCATACAGGAGAGCATAAGAAATGAGTCTGATGTACCCAAATGGGCCAGAAGCACTACTTCATTCGACCTGCACCCTGAGCTGCACCGCATTGCGGATACCATGTTTAAAGAGGGCAACCCTAATTTCATCTTAGCTATAGCCCTGCACGAAGGTGTAATAAAAGAAGGCAGGAATATTGGGTATAGCTATAAGGATGGCATAGTTATTATAGACGGAGAAAAGGTAGCTGAACCTGAACAGACCATCTATGCTGCAAAACTGAAATCGTTTTACAAGCAACATAGCCCATCTTTTAAATATCACGTAACACGAGGACAGGATGTACGGATAAAAACATTGTGCAACCCCAGGTCGCCCATAAGGCAGGCAAGAGTACCTGAACTCAGGCAACCGGGTGGTTCATCATATCTGCGCAAGGTCATCACTATGATGGCAAAAGATGGGCTGGTAGACACAACCGTGAAGCATACTCTGAAATATAACGCCCGTGGCATATTCATAAACGGCAAGAAACTGACCGATGAACAAGCTGCAAAATATGAGCCTATACTGGAAAAAGGGTTCGGGCATAAACCGAGATGGATATCCGGCGACCAGGTGAGTTATGAGAGTAAGTAGAAAAGCCTCTCCCAACCCTCTCCCAGGGAGAGGGCTTTTAATAAGACGTGAAGTATTTTATTGTAATAACATGTTGTCGATAAGCCTTACATCGCCTATGTGTGCGGCAATAAGGGCTACCATGGGGCGGTTGGTATCGTACTCGTCCAGCAGGGTGAGGTCGTTGGCATCAGCGAGGGCTACGTATTCAGGACGGAACCCTTTATCAGTCAGAATGTCCATGCACTCCTTTTGCACGATGGAGAATTTTTGAACGCCCGCCTTGGTCTTAATAGATATAAGACACTGATATATGAGGTTGGCGACAGCTCTTTGAGGAATTGTAAGCCTGCGGTTGCGTGAGCTCATGGCCAGGCCATCGTCTTCGCGCAGCGTGGGGCAAATAGTAATATCGAGGTTTTGGAGCGAGGGTATCTGCTGTGCCAGTTTTTTAATGACCATGCACTGCTGAAAGTCTTTCTGCCCGATGTACAGTTTATCGGGTGTGACGATCTCCAGCAGGCGGGCCACTACCTGCCCCACCCCTTTGAAATGACCGGGTCGGTGGGCGCCTTCAAGAATTGTATCCAGGTAACCGAAGTCGTATGAAGGCGTTTTATCAGACGTGTCGGGATATACCTCATCAACCGATGGGATAAAAATAATATCAGCGCCTGCCGCCTCCAGCATTATTTTGTCTTCAGTGATGGTAGACGGGTAGTTGTCAAAGTCATTTTTATCATTGAACTGTGTGGGGTTGACAAATATGCTGACAACTGTAATATCACCCTTTTTGCGGGATTCTTCCAGCAGGGATATATGCCCCCGATGCAGGGCACCCATAGTGGGGATGAAGCCTACAGACCTACCTTTCTCCCTGATAGTCAACAAGTAAGCTCTTAAATCATCAACCCTTTTAAAAATCACCATTGTGCTGAAAATGCCGTTAAAATCGCAAAGTAAGCGATGTAAATTAATATTTTCGTAATTTTGCAAACACTTTCGTAAATACCTTTCTTTTTAATCAACTAATTGATAAGCATGTCAGAAGACAAAAAACGTGTCTTAATTATTGCCAACGAGCTATCTCCCTACGTGGAATTCAGTGATTTTGCACAAATACTGAATAGCCTGGCAGTCAAAACATTTGATAGTGGTATAGAAGTAAGGATCATCATGCCACGTTTCGGAACCATTAACGAACGCCGCCACCGCCTGCACGAAGTAGTACGGTTGTCGGGTATCAACATCATTATTGACAAGGATGACTATCCTTTGATCATAAAAGTAGCATCGTTGCCCAATGCACGCCTTCAGGTGTACTTTATGGATAACGAGGACTATTTCAAGCGTAAACGCGTATTTACGGACGATAAGGGCAAATTCTTCGACGATAACGGCGAACGCGCTATATTCTTCTGCAAAAGCGCTCTTGAGACCGTTAAGAAGTTCGGCTGGCCTCCTGACATCATCCATTGCCATGGCTGGATGACATCGCTTGTGCCATTATATATAAAAACAGCCTATAAAAAGGAGCCTGTATTCAACTACTCTAAAGTGGTATACACCGCACAGAATGAGCAGTTTAAAGGTGACCTTGGCGAAAACTTCCTCAAGAAGGCAACTATCAGCTCAGATATAAAAGACAAGGACCTGGAACCGTTCAAAGACGGTACTAACCTTGCCATGACCCTTGGTGGTAGTAAATATGCAGATGTAGTGGTACATGGCGACGATAAGCTGGACAAATCAATTACTGACGAAGTGAAAGCGAGCAGGTATAAAAAAGTAGTGAAGTTTGACGAAGCATGGAAAGAAGATGCAACCGCTCTGCTGGATTTATACAAAAGCTTAACAGAGTCTTAGTATAACTTTTCGCACATTCGCAGTAAATAACTTATTCCTTTGAGCAATCGTATTTTTTTTAATACCGGCACAATAGTACTTGCACTGGGCCTGATGATGGCCGGCTGCAAAGAAGATACCATAGTAAAATCGAGCATCACCCCGGGTGATAACATCCTGGGAACAGAGAGTGTAGGTGATACCATGACCGTGATCACCAAAACCTCGTGGAGCGAACCGCTGAAAACCAGTGAGAAGATAGAAGGCCTGCCTGTAGTACAGGCGCTGGGTACGATAGTAGATCCGTTTTTCGGGAAAACCAACGCCGGGCTTTACTTCCAGTTGCTACCTTCAGTAAACAGCTTTACCTTTTCATCAGAAGGTTATACTATAGACTCGGCGGTGCTGATATTACCCTACTCCGGCTTTGGCTGGGGCAACAGGAAAGATCCGAAGCCACAGCGGCTGAAGGTGTACAGGGTAGATGAGTATATGGATGTATCCTTTGACTATTACAGCAACCAGGACCTGAACCTGCGCAGTGAGCTGCTGGCTGATATGACGGTTGACATGACCAAAGCCATAACCGATACTCCATTTGTAATAGACGGTTTAGCATCATTCAAGCATATCAGGATACCGCTCAGCAAAAATTTCATTGACGACGTACGGAATAAAATAGGTACATCCGTTTACGACAATGAGGCCAACTTCCTGGACTACTTCAAAGGGTTTTACGTAGCACCGGACTCTAATACGAATGCCGGTAACAATACAGACCTGCTACCTTATATACTATTTGACGGTGGTAGTGATTACTCCCGTGTAGCCATTGCCTTTTATTACAGGGAAGACAGCAAACCTTCGGAAGTAAGGAACGCTTTCTTCAACTACGTACGAGACAAAACCGCTACATATAACCGCATCAGCCGCAATTACAGTGGTTTCCCGGCGCAAAAGCTGATAGAGCGCTACAAGACTACGCTCAACATATCTGACGATACTTTATTGCTGCAAAACGAGCCCGGCGCGTCTATTGATGTAAGGATACCACACGTCAACCAGTTGCCTGTGGCATCAATCATCAAGGCAGAATTGGTATTTACCGTGATAAGCAGCGGAGTAGCCGCAGACAGCCTTCAAATGCCCAACAGGATTACCCCTGTAGGTGTAAATGAGGACGGAACCGAATATGAAGTGCTGGATTTTGTATCTTCAGACGTGACAGCGGCTGTATTGTTCGTAGATGGGGCTAAACGCAGCGAAAAAGATGCATTGGGCAACGATATCACTACATATAGAATTAATATACCGAGAGAGCTGCAAAACGCTATTATTGATAAACGTAATGAATTACATTTGCGTATAAAAGGTGCTAAGGGATTTCCGGGAGCTTACCGCTTAGTAACAGGCGGCAGAGGCCACAGTACTTATAAGATGCAACTGAACGTCGTTTATTCAAAACCAATATAAAAACAAAATATTATGTGTGGCATAGTCGGTTATATAGGTAACAAAGATGCTTTCCCTATATTGATAAAAGGCCTTAAGAGGCTTGAATACCGTGGATATGACAGCGCAGGCGTAGCGCTGCTGAACGGAGAACTGACTATATACAAGAAGGCCGGCAAGGTAAGCGAGCTGGAAAAAGTAACGAACGGCCAAAAACTTGCGGCTACCATAGGTATAGGCCACACGCGCTGGGCTACACATGGCGAACCCAACGACACTAACGCCCACCCACACATTTCACAATCGGGCACCCTGGCAATCATACACAACGGAATTATTGAAAACTACGCCTCTGTAAAAGCAGAGCTTCAGAAACGTGGTTATTCTTTCCAGTCTGACACAGACACTGAAGTGTTGGTGAACCTGGTGGAAGAAGTAAGGAAAGACTACCCTGTACTGGAAGACGCGGTACGTGTAGCGCTGAACCAGGTAGTGGGTGCATACGCCATAGTAGTCATAGACAAAACCAACCCGGATCAGCTGATAGCCGCACGTAAGGGCAGCCCGCTGGTAATAGGCATAGGCGAAGGTGAGTTTTTCGTAGCCTCTGACGCCACACCGATCATAGAATATACCAAGAACGTAATATACCTTGATGAGCAGGAGTATGCGGTTATCAACCGAGACGGCAACTACACCATCAAGACATTAGGCAATGTAGAAAAGACCCCTGCCATCCAGGAGCTGGAAATGAGCCTCGAGATGATAGAAAAAGGCGGTTTTGAACACTTCATGCTGAAAGAGATATATGAGCAGCCTAAAGTGATAGCAGACTGCCTGCGCGGCCGTATGAACGCCTCACAAGGCTGGATAAAGCTGGGTGGCCTTTCCGAATATATCAACCGCATAGAGAACGCTGAACGTATACTGGTAACCGCCTGTGGTACCTCATGGCACAGCGGCCTGATAGGAGAATACCTGATAGAAGACCTGGCACGTGTGCCTGTTGAAGTAGAGTATGCATCTGAATTCAGGTACAGAAACCCGGTCATCAATGAGTCGGACATAGTAATGGCTATATCACAAAGTGGTGAAACAGCTGATACACTTGCCGCAATAAGCCTTGCCAAAAGCAAAGGAGCACTGATATACGGTATATGCAATGTGATAGGCTCATCTATCGCACGTGCTTCGCATGCCGGTTCTTACACCCACGCAGGCCCTGAAATAGGCGTTGCGTCTACCAAGGCCTTTTCAACACAAATAACCATACTGACGCTTATTGCGTTGCAAATAGCGCATGAGAAAGGCTCACTGGCCACTTCAAGGCTGCGTGAGATACTCTATGAGCTGGAAAACATTCCGAAGAAGATAGAAGAAGTGCTGAAACTGGATGCACAGATAAAGGAACTGGCAGCACAATATAAAGACGCCAGGAACTTCCTGTACCTGGGCCGTGGCTATAACTTCCCTGTAGCACTGGAAGGTGCGCTGAAGCTGAAAGAGATATCATACATACACGCTGAGGGCTACCCTGCAGCAGAAATGAAGCACGGGCCGATAGCACTGATAGACGAGGAGATGCCTGTAGTATTCCTGGCTACTAACCAGAGCGCGTATGAAAAGATCGTATCGAACGTACAGGAGGTAAAAGCCCGTAAAGGACGTATCATAGCAGTAGTACATAAAGGCGACACTATGATACGCGAACTGGCAGACCATGTAATAGAGGTACCTGAAACAGAAGAAATACTTTCTCCACTCATCAGTATAGTGCCATTGCAGCTACTGGCGTATCACATTGCTATTTTGCGTGGTTGTAACGTAGACCAGCCTCGTAACCTGGCGAAATCAGTTACCGTAGAATAAAGAACTATTTATATAACTCTAATTGTAAAAACAATAAAATACAGCGAATGTCCTATTTATTTACTTCGGAGTCCGTATCAGAAGGACATCCAGATAAGGTAGCGGATCAGATATCCGATGCACTTGTTGATAATTTTCTGGCCTGGGATTCCAATGCAAAGATTGCTTGTGAAACATTAGTTACTACCGGACAGGTTGTACTGGCCGGTGAGGTAAAATGCAAAACCTATATAGACGCTCAATCAATAGCCCGCGACGTAATTACACGCATAGGCTATACCAAGAGCGAGTACATGTTTGAAGCACAATCGTGCGGTGTATTATCAGCTATTCACGAACAGTCTCCGGACATCAACCAGGGAGTAGACAAGAAGAAGAAGGAAGAGCAGGGAGCAGGCGACCAGGGTATGATGTTTGGCTATGCAACCAACGAAACATCCAACTACATGCCACTGGCACTGGATATGGCTCACGCTATTCTGCTGGAGCTGGCTTCTATACGCAAAGAGGGCAAGAAGATGAAATACCTGCGTCCTGACGCTAAAAGCCAGGTAACGCTTGAATACAGCGACGATAACAAACCTGTACGTATTGACACAATAGTTATCTCTACTCAGCACGATGACTTCGCTGATGAGAAGAAGATGCAGGAAACGATCAAAAATGACGTGCTGAGCATATTGATACCACGTATCATGAAGGCATATCCGCAATACAAGCACCTGTTCAACAAAAAGATCAATTACCACATCAACCCGACAGGAAAGTTTGTAATTGGCGGCCCGCATGGCGATACAGGCCTTACAGGACGTAAGATAATAGTAGATACCTACGGTGGTAAAGGCGCTCACGGTGGTGGTGCATTCTCCGGTAAAGACCCGAGCAAGGTAGACCGTTCTGCCGCTTACGCTACACGCCATATAGCTAAAAACATGGTAGCAGCCGGTGTTTGCGATGAGGTGTTGGTACAGGTATCATACGCGATAGGCGTAGCTAAGCCAATGGGTGTTTACATCAACACTTACGGCACTGCCAAAGTTGATATGAATGACGGCCAGATAGCGAAGGTAATTGAAAGTGTATTTGATATGCGTCCTTACTACATAGAGCAGCGCCTGAAGTTGCGCCAGCCTATGTACAGCGAATGTGCCGCATACGGCCACATGGGACGTAATAACGAGACTGTAACCAAGCAGTTTACCAATGGTGAAGGCAAGACCAAGAAAGTAAAGGTTGAGCTGTTTACGTGGGAGAAACTGGACTATGTTACAAAGGTTAAGAAAGCATTCAAGCTGAAGTAGTCTCAACTAAATAAATAACATAAAGCCCCGTACATATACCGTACGGGGCTTTTCTATGCCATATCGGCTTTAGTTACAAGAAGGAAAGCAGGAACAAAAAAATAGTCCCGCATAAGCGGGACTATTATATCTGAATATGGTTATCTGTATTATTTCTTAGTAACCCTCATTACCTGGTTGTGTATATCATCAGAATACTTCACGATGTATATACCGGATGGCATGTTGGTCGCGTCAACGGTAACCTTGTCTGAATAAACAGGCGCGTTGTAGACCATTTTACCTGTCAGGTCGATGATGGTAAGTTTTGCATTAGCACCTAACTTACCGTTGAACTGAACGGTCAGGTTATCCTGCATCGGGTTAGGATAAGCATCCATTACAAACAGGTTGCTGCCTTCAACAGAGTTAACTGATAATGACCCCAGCGTTTTGAAACCTGATTTAGCCCAGCTTGACAGAGGTGTTGGCGTACAACGGCTACGTACGTGAACGAAGAACGTTGTTTTACTTGCCAGACCTTGCAGTACTACAGCCGTGCTGGTAGTGAATGTACCTTTCTGCGGAGGATCAGTTGTTGTACTTACCGCATACTCATAACCCAGTGCTGTTGCGATCGGGTTCCACTGTACACGAGCCGTTGTGCTGCTGATCTTATCAACAGTCAGCTGCGGTGTATAGCAGCAAGGCTGAGTAGTGAATGAATCCCTCATCCAAACAGATTTTTTCCAGTATTTAGCACCAACACGGGCAGTATCGCATATAACACGCACCATGATGTAGTATTTGGTATCGCACTGGAAAGTGTCAACATCAACACTTGAGTTGGTAGTGAATGTAAAACCAACTACAGTATCATGAGGTATTGTATCTACCGGAGTAATAATGTATTCATAAAACTCAGCGTTCAACTTAGGAGTCCAGGAGAAGTCAGCTGATTTAAAGTCAAGGTTCGCTACAGAGATAACGTTAGGCGGAACACATGGGTTAACTACCTCTATCCTGTAATCTTCAGCTTCACCACGGCTACCCTGGCAAGCTGTTACACCCGGGTCGTAAATAGGACCGAGTGAAGAAGTGATGACACGCATCCTTGTAACACCTTCTTTGGCGTGACCCGGAACTGTTACTTTGATCGTAATTGTCGTGTTGTAGTTGGTGTGCGCGTGCGGGTGTGTTCCCTGAATAGGACCGGGAGAAATATACTCGTCCAGATCATCAAAGTCACCATCACGGTTCCAGTCTATGTAAATTTTGTCTAACGACGAAACGAATGTTGTATTACCGTTCCATGTGATAGCTACGTTAAAAGACTTAAACGCTTCCTGCTTTACATAAAATGTCTCTGTAGTATAGTCAGAGTATGAAGTAGAAGGATTAGCACAGTTTGTATTGGTATTGCTGAAGTTTACAATACCGCCGGTTGTAACCACGCTTCTAATAGATGCACCTGAAGAGCAGCCTATACCGAAAGACGGGATAAGTGCAGGGCTGCAAGCTGTAAGCGGTGGCATTTGCGCACCGGCATTCCAGGCGGCAAAGAACAACGCAATACCCAACATGAGGGTTTTAGGAAATAAAGAGTATCGATTTATTTTCATAACGAACACCTATTAATTTTCGTATTTAAAATAGTTCAAAGTACAATATACAAAAAAGAGTAATTATACAGCCTAAATTTAGCGAATGTTTTTGATTAAAAAAAAAATCACATCTTATTGTATCTATATATGGTAAAAAACACTGATAATCAGACCATAAGAATTATTAACTAACAATTACACCTGCTAAAAAGCAGGTGTAATCTTATGGGCTTATATGTAGTATTTTTTCTACTTGGTAACCTTCATTATTTCGTTGTGTACATCGTCTGTATACTTAACTATATATATACCGGATGATAATCCTGAAGCGTCAATTGTGACAGCCTCGCTGTTAACCGGAGCACTGTATACTATTTTACCTGTCAGGTCGATAACAGATATAACAGCGTTTGTACTATGTTGTCCGTTCAATGTTACATTGATCACATCTTTTACCGGGTTAGGATATACATTGATACTGAACATGCCCCTTTCAACATCATCTACCGAGGTTGTCTTCAATGTCTTAAACGGCTCTTTTGTCCAGTTAGAAAGTGGTGTGGGCGAACAACGGCTACGCACGTGAACAAAGTAGGTAGTTTTGGGCGTAAGACCTTGCTGGAACACCATTGTACTGGTAGTATACGTGCCTTGTTGCGGAGGATCTGGCGTTGTGCTTACAGCATACTCATAGCCAAATGCAGATGAAACCGGCTGCCAGCTGTAACGCGCCGTAGTACTTGTTACATTATCCACAGTAACTTTAGGGGCATCACAGCACTGGTGTGTGGTAAAAGAATCCCTTATCCATGCTGATTTTTTCCAGTATTTGGCGGACAGGCCTGCTGTATCGCAGATCACACGTACCAGGACATAGTATTTAGTATTGCATTTGAATGTATCAACATCTACAGATTTGTTTGTAGTGAATGTGAAACCTACAACCGTGTCGTGCGGGATGGTATCTACCGGGGTAATAACGTACTCATACATTTCAGCATTCAGTTTTTCGGTCCACGAAAAATCAGCTGATTTATAATCCATATTAGCTACAGAAATAGTATTTGGCGGCACACATGGATTGATCACTTCAAATACATAATCCTCGGCCTCGCCATAGTTTGCCGTACCACATGCGGAAGTATTAAAATCGTATGTGCTGTTGATCTGGGCACCTGTTACAATACGCATCCTCGTAAGGCCGTTTTTAGCACTACCCGGCACTGTAACTTTGATAGTAAGTGTAGAATTGGAACTCTGTACATGCTGCGATGTACTGGCAGGTGCTATATATTCGTCAACAGGATGAAACAGACCGTCCCTGTTCCAGTCAATATATATTTTAGTAAGTGTAGATGTAACATTTGCCGGATTCGTGGAAGGAGTTCCTACCCATGTTATTTTAACATCGACGGACTTAAGGGCTTCCTGTGTAACCTTCATGGTCGTGCTTGTATAATCCGAATATGAGGTTGCGGTATTACCACAATTGGTATTATTGTTTGTAATGTTATTGATACCACCGGTAGTGGTAAGGCTTGCAATGTAGCCACCGGAACCACAACCGTTCACAAAACTTGGAATAAGAGAAGGACTGCATTGCTGCAGCGGAGGTAATTGTGCAGAGGCATCTGCAGCAAGCAGCATACAGCCGCTAATTAATAATGCCTTAGGCAAAGAGTAGCATTTAAATTTCATAACCAGTATCGTTTACGTTTACATAAGTTTCGTATAGAGAATATACTGTCACTTAAGACACATAGAAATGTGTTTTTATTTACAGATAGTTAATAATCAATATACTTAGTTAAACGTTGAGACAGGAGTGAAATGAAAAAAGTTAGGTGTGATGTATAGTTTTTTTGGGGTTTTAATAAAAAAGCCGATGGTTAAACCATCGGCTTTAACAGTGAGTTAAAAATATTATTCTTACAACTTATTGAAGGTAACCTGCTCCCTGTGATTTTCATCAATGTACTGTACCATGTACATTCCAACAGAAAGGTCACTTACATCAAGAGTAGCTTCGTTAGTATTGAAATTCTGAACCTTCAGCACCTTACCTGTCATATCCAGCACCCTGATTTTACCATTGGCACTTGGTGTACCTCCGATCATTACCTCCATCTGATCTTTTACAGGGTTAGGGTACAACAATATATCCTTGTTATTCCTGTCAACATCATATATATCAAGCCCTATGGTCTCGAAAGAGAATGTTGCCCACTGCGATTGTGTGATAATACCTTTATCATCGCAATGGCTCCTTAAGTGGAAATAGTACTTCTCTTTATCATCCAGAAATGACATGAGCTTACTCATAGCAGCCATTTTCGCACCGTACTGCGGAGCAACGTCAGATTTATTCAGCACATACTCATACTCATAAGCGGTGTTTGCAGGATCCCAGTATGCAACTGCACGATCAGTTGTCAGGTCGTTGAACAAGACATGCGAAGTCCGGCAGGCATTAGGAATATACATTGAGTCGAGCGACCAACCTGAACTGTCATTACCTGTACACATAACGCGCAGGTGTACATAGTATACAGTACCCTGCGAAAGTGCTGTTGCGCTACCAAAGTTGGTAGTTGCTACATTCGCACCGACACTGCTTGTTGGTGTAGCTCTATCTAAATTCACGAAGTACTGGTACTCTACTGCCGTACCTATAGCTCCCCATGTAAAATCAGCTGAATTTGAGTCAACACGTGTTACAGAGAACCCTGTAGGGTCAGAACAAGGAGGCAATGTAGTAAATGCAGCGGAAGTGGTCCATTGAGAAGGATAGCTTGCACAATTATTCCTTACGTGTACGTAGTACTGTGTATTAGGTGTAAGGCCTGTAACCATTGCTGTTGTATTATTTGTACTTGTACCTGTTGATGGACCGTTTTGAGATGTTGTTACCGCATAGTCATAACCATATGTACCTGTCACAGCACTCCAGTTGAACTCAACCGCCATTGAATTAACAAAAGAAACATTTACAGCAGCAGGCGCATTACAGTTACCTACAATAGAAAAGTTATAGTCTTCGGCCTCACCATAGTTGGCAGCACCACAAGGGTTGATACTGGTTGTAGCGTACGAAGACCTTACCCTCATACGTGTCATACCTATAGATGCTGACGCAGGAATAGAGAAGCTGCCTGTTGCAGTATTACCCGCAGAGATAGTACCTGAAGAAGTCCATACATTCTCACCTGCATCTGTAAAGTCACCATCCTGGTTATAGTCTATCCATATTTTTACACCTTGCGGATAGCTGGCACCGATCGTTACAGAAAAGTTTACTGTAGAAACCGGTGTAGCCACGTGCCCTGCATTATTGTAGTAAATATAACTTGTTGATGTGTTACCACAACCGGAGCCGTTATTGGTGATGTTTGTAACACCCCCTGTAGTACTGAAGTTCTGTATGTACATGTTATAGTTGATACACTGGGAACTTGAGTAAGTAGGTGTACAATACTGTGCATTTGCGGTAAACCCTGCAACAATTGCCAGCAGGGACAGTGTTATACCTTTAAAAAAATTGAATACAATTGATCTCATATCAGAATATTTAGCAGTTTACTGTTACTTATTTTTTATTAAATACTTAAGTTTTATGAATATAAATTACCAGGAAACCAAACATCATCATACTAAATCAACACACATCATTTTTGATGTTCCTGATTCTATGGTGTAAGCAAAAAATGCAAAGAGTGTAGGAGTAATTACAATTGCTTATTTATACTATTCAATATGAAAAAAAAGACACATTAATAAAAACGGCAGGCGTTAATTTAATCACCAATTAATATTGTCATTAATGATATGTACTCACGTCAACTGTTGTAAAAAACACTAAAATGACGGATATAATATTTGATAATCAATATTTTAACATCAACCACCCAAAACAAAATGGTCTGCGGCGACATTAAAAATGTCACCGCAGACCATTAAGGAGTTTAATATTTACTGTGAGCTTACTTCTTGTTGAACCTTACCTGTTCACGGCGTGCATCATCAGCATATTGCACCATATACACACCTGCAGGTAATTGCCCGATATTGATCCTTATTTCTTTTTTATCAGCCAGGAGTGTTTTTAAAACTTTACCAGATACATCCAATACGCTCACAACTCCATCTTTAGTTGTTTTGCCGGTTATTGTTACCACCATTTCGTCCTGTACCGGGTTAGGATAAACTTTCAGACTGTTCACTTCATCCTCTACTTCACTTATACCCAATGCCCACGTTTTGTATGTGGCTTCTGCCCACGGCGATATAGAATGTATCCCTTTATCGTTACAGTAGCTTCTTGTGTACACATAATATGTTTTGTTATCATCCAGGTAAGGGAATAAATAGCTGTTGTTAACCTGCTTGGTACCTGTAATAGGTGGCGTAAGCTGACTGGATGCATTTACTATATCATACTCATAAGCTGTAAGCGGAGCTGTCCAGTATGCTACTACCCTGTTACTGTTCACGTCGTTGAATTTAACATCAGGTGCGCGACAAGGGATCGGCACATAAAAGGAGTCCAGTATCCATGACGAGCTATCTCCACCCAGGCATTTAGCCCTGAGGTAGATGTAGTACACTTGTCCCGGATCCAGGGAACTCAGGTTGATCTGGTTTGATGTAGTAGAAGTAGACCCCGCACCACTTGTTGGTGCAGACTTATCTTTTTTAATAAAATACTGGTACTCTACAGCCGGTGTAATTGACTGCCATGTAATAGTAGCAGAGTTAGTATCTATTTGCGGAACAGAGACACTTGGATTTAAAACGCAAGGAGGCAATGTTGTGAATGATGTTGTAACCCACTGAGATTTACCAGGGCTGTCGCACCTGTTACGTACGTGCAGGTAGTAGTTTGTTGAAGGAGTTAAACCGGCTTGAGAAGCACTGGAGTTAGTAGTAATGGTAGGAGCAGGAGTACCTGTAGGACCTGTTGCATTCTGGTCTACTACAAACTCAGCACCGTTTGACCCCGTAGGAGGAGTCCAGCTAAAGAATACTGCGCCGGAATAAACAGCAGTAATAGTAAGGTTGGTTGGTACAGGACATGGAGGCCCTGCAATGAATTCAATAGCCATAAGCTGTGTTGGCGCACCACATGTTGCAGTATTAACACCGCCCCAGTTTAAGTTAGTAATACAAGGCCTGAGAATATAACCCGGGCTAGGACAGTTAGAACCACTACAACTTGATGGAGGATCTATCCATGTCTCTCCGTTATACCTGTTACATACAGACCATACGTGACCGTTTACAGTTCCTGATATATATGTAGTGGCGTTTTTAATTGCCGCAGCCATTGCATTTACCGTGGTAAAATCCGTACAGGTAAGACCTGTCATATCATTTGAACCCCATATGCGCATGGTATGGTAGTTACCAGGAGTAAGCTGTGTTTGAAACACACCCCATGCGGCACATTGAGCTGTGGCCGTTTGCCCGTTAGTGTGTGTTTGTGAATATGTAACAGTCTGCGCCTTAAGTTCTGTTGTTGCGGAGTTGCAAATAACCGCAAGCAGCAACACAAGAGGTACTGACAGCCTTTTAGCAATTTTTTTGCTGAGTGTAGAAATCTGAATTTTCATAATCGTTTACTTTATTTTTTTATTATATCGTATCTAAGTTTTGTCAATTATTACGCTCAAAAAAAGCAGGACATGCAGGCTTGTTTCAGCGCATGTTTCTTAACAATAAAAATTATTTTACATAACATTTTTCATTAAAATGATATTTAAAGTTAATTAATAAATTAATTAGTTAATAAAAAATATCATTTAAAAATTATTGTTATGCCGAAATAAAACTTATATAATAAAGTTTCCATTCGGCAGGATTTGCCAATACAAAAGGCTCAGTGTCATTGTAGACACCTGAATCCGGGCAGATGTTGGTAAAAAAAATATATTTATATTTTAATATTCTGAAAAGCTATATACAGTAGGGTTCGCAATATTGAGCGCAATAAAAAAGGCCACCCTGTGGTGGCCTTTTTTATAAGAATTATAGTTAGTTGATTACAGCTTAGTAAACTTCACCTGCTCTCTCCTGTTACCATCTACATATTGCAACATATATGTTCCGGGTTGCAGGTCAGATACATCAACAGTAGTTTTCTGATCAGTTACGGTCAATGTATTTAATACTCTTCCGGTAATATCCAGGATATTGATGATGCTATTCTCACCAATTCCTTTCCTGATGTTTACAGTCATCTGGTTTTCTACCGGGTTAGGGTAAACATTCATGAGTCCGGCTTCAAACGAAACATCATCTACGTCAAGGCCCCATGTTCGGTACTCGATAGTAGCCCAAGGTGACTCTGTTTTGATATCCCTATCCTGGCAATAAGACTTAGAGTACAGGTAATATACTTTAGCATCATCAAGGAAAGAGAACAGGTAGCTGTTATGTATCAATGGTATACCTGAAACAGGGTAAGATATCATTGATGAAGAGTTGATGATCTCATATGATTTTGCCGTTAACGGAGTGTCCCAGTATGCTACCGCCCTGTTTGTGCTCAGGTCGTTTATCTTAACATCCGGAGCGTGGCAAGGGATAGGTACATATATTGAATCCATTATCCAGTTTGAAGTATCATTACCGATACACCTTACCCTGAGGAAGAAGAAATAAGTTTTTCCTGACTCCAGCGCAGTAAGATTGATCTGGTTTGTAGTAATAGTAGTAGGTGTTGCTGAAGAAGATGGCACTACAGTATCTTCTCTTACAATGTAATCATACTCTATACCTGTACCTACAGCCTGCCATGCAACAGTAGCAGAGTTAGAGTCTACATACGGCACTGTAATACCCGGAGGGTTTGCAATAACGCAAGGAGGCAGAGTATTAAAGTTGATCGTAGTCCAAACTGAAGGGTAGCTTGAACATTTATTCCTTACATGCAGGTAATACAAAGTAGAAGGAGTAAGACCTGTAATTGTCGCACTGGTATTTGTTGTTGTAGTACCTGTTTGCGGAGCGTTGGGTGTAGTTGTTACAGCATAATCGTAACCGAAAGAGTTTGCAACCGGCGTCCAGGTGAAATCAACAGCCATTGAACCGATAAGTGTGGTGGTAATAGACGCAACAGCATTACAATTACCTGCTATATAGAAATCATAGTCTTCTACCTCACCCCAAGTAGAACCCTGGCAAGCTGAAGTTGCATAACTTCCGTAGTTGGCAAATACCCTGAGCCTTGTAAGGCCCGGAGTAGCTGATGTAGGTATATTGAAAGTACCAGATACTGTTTGGTTTGAACTCAGGTAGTTTGCATACACTGTCTCCCCTGCATCAAAAAAGTCACCATCCTGATTCCAGTCAACAAATATGTTGTAATACTCACCATAGCTAGGGTTATTCACAATTGTAAAGTTAACCGTACCACTAGGAATACCTGTATATATCTGGGAAGAGAAGTAACCATAACTACCGGAACTGCAACCACTGTTAAGGTTAGAAATGTTGGTAGTTCCACCTGTGGTAGAAAAACCATTTATCTGGTCGCCAAAGGCTGCACAGCCTGAGGAAAAGAACCCTGAGTTACAGTACTGTGCGTTGCTTGTAAAACTCAATAGCAAAAGAGCAAACATCAGCGATATGCCTTTTGACAGGTTTACAGCTTTCAGTCTTTTCATGCTCCTTGCATCACTTAGGTAGTTGATGTAATTCATAACAATATTTTCATCGTTTAATAAACAATAATAAGTATTAACCTTAAAGTAAAATTAGCCAGATTTTTTACACTAATACGACAATCATCCATATATAATTATGTATAATATAAATTATTCTCATACATATAACAACAACACGGGAAGCACCTAACTAAAAGTTAAATACCTCCCGTGTTATTATTAACTAAAAAGAATATACTATGCTATAGTAATTTCATTATCCAGGTAAACATCCTGTATAGTATTCAGCAGATCTACACCTTCAGCCATCGGTTTCTGGAATGCTTTACGGCCACTAATAAGCCCCATTCCACCAGCACGTTTATTAACAACTGCGGTCATAACAGCTTCCTGCATATCTGAAGATACCGAACCTTTTGAAGCTCCACCTGAGTTGATAAGACCTGAACGCCCCATATAGCAGTTAGCTACCTGGTAGCGGCAAAGGTCGATCGGGTGATCTGTAGTCAGGTCAGAGTAAACTTTCTTATGGGTTTTACCCACTTTAATAGCATTGTAACCACCATTCAGTTCAGGCAGCTTTTGCTTGATGATGTCTGCCTGGATTGTAACACCCAGGTGATTAGCCTGTCCTGTCAGGTCAGCAGCAGTATGGTAGTCAACACCGTCTACCTTGAAGTTGCTGTTGCGCAGGTAGCACCACAGTACTGTAGCCATACCCAGCTCGTGCGCGTATTCAAAGGCCTTAGCTACTTCAACTATCTGGCGGTTGCTTTCAGGGCTACCAAAATAGATAGTAGCACCTACTGCTGTAGCACCCATGTTCCATGCATCTTTGATAGTACCGAACATGATCTGGTCGAAGCTATCAGGGTAAGAAATGAATTCGTTATGGTTGATCTTTACAATGAAAGGTATTTTGTGTGCGTATTTACGTGCTACTGAGCCTAAAACACCGTAAGTAGAAGCAACTGCGTTGCAACCACCTTCGATGGCCAGCTTCACGATGTTCTCAGAATCAAAATAAATTGGATTAGGAGCGAAAGACGCACCACCACTGTGCTCAATACCCTGATCTACCGGCAGGATAGATACGTAACCCGTGTTTGCCAGACGTCCATTACCCATCAGCCTTTGAATGCTTTGTAATGTTTGTATGTTACGGTTAGATGGTATCCAGATATTGTCTACAGCGTCAGGAGACGGTGTGTGTAATACTGATTTATCAATAGTAGTGCATTTGTGGTCCAGATAGTAAGCTGCCTGGTCGCCCAACAATTCCTGAATTTTTTTAGAAGCCATAAATATTTTTATTTTTAAAAAAGCCGTGCAAAAGTAATAACTAAATAGATAACACCCTAATATGTAGCTTTGCCGCCCAGATTATTAACGAATGAGCACATCTTTTACATTAGAACAAGCTACGGATATAGCAGAAGATTTCAGTGACCTGGAAGCAACCGGTATCATTATAGAGACCAGCGAGGGGAGTATTTCATGTACCATAGAAAAAGTGGCTGTAGTGCCTTTCCCTGCAGCAGAAAGGGCTGTTTTCATCGATACATACAGCGCCGGAAAAGATATAACAGATGCCCTGGAGGCTTATAAAGGCGAAGAATATGACGTATTGATCATTGCCACAGGTAATGCAGATAACAGGCCGGTAACTATACCCATACGGGAATATACTGAGGCTTATGGCGTGCGGTACAGGTATCCTTAGGGTAATAAAACAAAAAAGCAGGAGTTACGGCTCCTGCTTATCTTTCCCCTTCTTGTTTTGAGACTAAATAACTCTATATGTATGTACCTATGAAAACATTTGTTCCAGATTATACTCTAATGCCATTCTCATAGCATCACGCTCAGGCTTGCTGCACATGCGCTTGGTAGCCTTTTCCTGCAGCAATTTGAAGCCCCTCTCAAGTATTGACATATAATACTCGAAGTCCATCCTATCGCGGTATTTACCACTATATATTTTTACTGCGATCTCACGTTCCATGACATTAGTTTTTTTAAATTTTATAAAGGTTTTTCAACCCCTCTCTTTTCTCTTAAATACCTGATTTTAATTGTTTAAAAATCGTGCTTGCACACTTTGATACAAATATGGGGGTCATACAAGCCTTAAGCCAAAGAAATGGGAGTTGTTAACCATCTGTTTGCAAGCGGTTAACGAGCGGTTAACAAATAGAAATTCAATTTAAAGCACTGATAAGCAATAACTTACAGTAAAAAAATGTGTATTTCACACCATAACACAGCTGAAAAATCTAAAATTACTGGCTGCTCTTAGATGGTGTCATGCGGCTTCTGATACCACGCTGGCGGAATAACTCGGCAGTACGTTTGATGTAGTTGAAGTAGGTGTACTCACTCATACTGCGCAGTTGCTGATAGGTGGGGCGGAACAGCTCCATATACATCTGCAGGCTGTCGCCTTCAAAACCCGTGATGGTACTAACGAGCTTGTGATTGAAAGTGTAATCAATGAACTTCTGCTCCTGGTAGAACCTGTACTCATCCTGGAAGGCCCAAATCTGCCTGTTCTTTTTACTCATAGCGCTGAAAGGATGCTGCAATGCCTCAACGCCTGTAAGTTTAGGAAATTCAAGCGTCTCTTTGTAGAGCGCGTAATAACGCATACTGTCAGTCTTGTAATCGGGGGCCGCTCCGCGGCTGTGCATATAATCTACCACATCAGTGCCTGAGCGTTGCATCATTACCCTGAAATAGGAAGGCCTTTTGCCCTGGGGGATACGGACGCGTAAAACTTTATAACCCTCTTTGCGAAATTCTACAAGTTGCCCTTCATCCACTGTTACATTAAAAGAACCATCCCTGTCGCTGTGCACCCGCTCCTCTGTATAAATATTATATACAAGCACATCCTCTACAGCTTTGCCTCCGTTTACATCCAACACATGACCCTGCATCGGCTGCGCGCACACAATCGTATGCGCCATCCAAGACACCATAATGCTTAACACAGTAAAATATCCACGCATAATCCGGATTAAAGATAAGTGATAGGGTAATACGGATGTGATGTCAAAATGTTAAAAAACATACAAGTGTGTTGCATTATCTTTGCCCGGTATGTATAAACTGGTACGCACAATACTTTTTTCGATAGCTCCTGAGCGGGTACACTATATGGTGATGGGATGGCTGAGTACAGCTTATAAGATAGCTCCCCTGCGTTTTATCCTGCGTAAAATGTTTTCAACACAGCATCCTGTACTGGAAAAAGAGCTTTGGGGTATACGCTTCCCCAACCCTGTGGGCCTTGCTGCGGGGTTCGACAAAGACGCCCGTTGGGTAGATGAGTTATCGTGCCTGGGGTTTGGTTTTGTAGAGATCGGCACCGTAACCCCCCGCCCTCAACCGGGTAATGATAAACCGAGGTTATTCCGCCTGCCAACCGATGAGGCGCTTATCAACCGTATGGGCTTTAACAACCAGGGGGCAGAAGCCGCGGCTGAAAGATTAAAACATAAAAAGACCAATATTATAATAGGTGGTAATATTGGCAAGAACAAAGTGACACCTAATGAAGAGGCCCTGAGTGATTATGAGACCTGTTTTCGCGACCTGTATCATGTTGTAGACTATTTTGTAGTAAACGTGAGCAGCCCCAACACCCCGGGGCTGCGAGAACTGCAGGACAAAGAGCCATTAATGAAACTCCTGAACAGGTTGAATGAACTGAATAAGGAACTGGGCAATCCTAAGCCTCTGCTGCTGAAAATAGCTCCTGACCTTACAGACAGCCAACTGGATGATATTGTAGAGATAGTGCAGGGCACGGGTATACAGGGTATAGTAGCCACCAACACTACAATTGACCGGAGTACACTCAATACCCCCGCAGCTGAAGTAGAAGCTATAGGCGCCGGCGGGCTGAGCGGTAAACCTTTAAGGCAAAGGGCGACTGAAGTAATTAAGTACCTGCACGATAAGAGTGCAGGAAAGTTCCCTATTATTGCGGTTGGGGGTATATATACAGCAGAAGATGCAATAGAAAAACTAAATGCAGGCGCAGCACTGGTACAGGTGTATACAGGCTTTATATATGAAGGCCCTGCAATAGCAAAGAACATATGCAACGGTATTATCCATAAAAACAAACATTCATGAGCGAATTACTGACAGTTGACGGAATCATCAGCTTAATAACTTTGACCCTGCTGGAAATCGTACTGGGTATTGATAACGTAATTTTTGTATCCATTATCATGGGCAGGTTGCCACAAAACAAACAACTGGCAGCGCGAAGGGTGTGGATGTTTGCCGGCATTGCTATGCGTATACTTTTACTGATGGCGCTTAGCTGGATGATACAACAAAAAGGCAAACCTTTATTCAGTGTATTTGACAAAGACTTTGACCTGGCCAGCCTGGTAATGCTGGGTGGCGGTTTGTTCCTGCTATATAAAACCGTTAAAGAAATTCACCACAAACTGGAAGGCAGCGATGAAGATGACATACCTAAAAAGTCAGGTAAGTCTAAGGCGTTTGCAGCCGCCATGTTCCAGATAGTACTGGTTGACATGGTATTTTCTTTTGACAGTATCATTACAGCCGTAGGTATAGCCAAGCACGTAGAGGTAATGATCGTGGCTGTGTGCATAGCCATGTTCATCATGTTCGTATTCAGTCAGCGAATTGCAGATTTTATACACAAGCATCCTACTTTCAAAATGCTGGCTTTATCATTCCTGGTGATGGTGGGTATGGTACTGATAGTAGAAGGGTGGGATAGTGAGAGAGCACACGATATGCACCTGAAGAATTATGTATATTTTGCTATGGCATTCTCATTTGGTGTAGAGTTACTCAATATGCGTGCCCGCAAAAAGGGAGATGTTGTAGAACTGCACGAGCCTAAGGAGGAAGAACAAGCAAATTAGTACCGTACTCTGTAAAAACAGTTATTGCCACTAATCACTAACTATGTATTAGTGATTAGTCATACAAATATGTACTACAGGTAAAAAGAATGTCACAAGTAGCTTGCTGTGTATAAAACAACGTATTGCCGTAATACATTTACAACACACAATCGTTTAACCTTAAAAATGCAGCATTATGAAACTCATTAATTACGTTCTGACAGTCGCCTTATCAATCACTTCAGTTACAATATCAAGCGCACAAACACCTGTAAGACTCAAAAGAGTTATGATAGACAGGTTTGATTTTCAGCAGAATCAATACGTAGCTCAAGACTCTGTAGAATATCATTACTCAGCCGGTACAGGTGGCTATTTATCAACCGTTGATGTTGCCGGTGCTTATTACCCTTTCCGGGAGCTGAACCCTATGTCACATCAACCCTCACTGCCATACGACAGTGCACTGTTATACAAAAGGCATTGGGTGAATCCCGGCCAGCCATCGAAAAAAAACATACAAAGTATCAATACCAACTTAACCATTAACAATGCTGTTAGCTACAGCCTGCTACCAAACAACACATGGGCATTGAGTGACTCTGTGGCAAACTCATACACCAACAACAGGCTTACAAAGGCTGTTTACAAAGACAAGATGTTAGAATACATTTATGGTAGCGGCAATACGCTTGATACTATTAAAATAGACGAGGTTGGGAACGCAACAAAAACTATTGCATACAATTACACAAATAACAAACTAGCTACTACAGACTATTGGTATGGCTGGGGAAGTACATACTACCATTCGAGAACCTACTACGCTTATAGCTCAAACAACAATCAGCCTGATACAATTGTTCGCATATTGTATAACACGAGTACTACACAATGGGATACAGTGGATGTAAAAACATTCACCTACAACAGCAACCTGGATATGACACAAGTGAAACATTGGGAGTATAATCAATATGGGGTTACAGGTGTAAAACTCGGTTACCAGATGGACGTGCAATATGACAATAACAACCGGAGGATTGAAGATATCATCTGGCAGGATTTTTACAAGCATGGACCAACACACGCAGGTTTAGTAAAACACATGAGAAAACAATACACTTATAACCAATATGACAGGGTAGCAACATACAATACAGACCATTGGAATGACACAAACAGCAGTTGGGTTCCGGGTATAGATACAGCAATAGGCCCAGCAAGCAAAATACAATTCGAATACGAAACATATTGGCCGGCAAGTGTAGGCACACATGCGCAAAAAACAAAACTTAAAATTTATCCCTCACCAGCCTCAGAGTATATAACAATAGAAGCTGAATTTGACAAAACTGAACACTTCACGGCATATATATACGATGTGCAGGGAAGAGCAGTAAGGCAATGGCACGAAACAGGAACGCAGAACTATCACCGCACAATACCATTAACAGAGTTGCCAGCCGGGCTTTATGTACTTAAACTTACCGGTGCCGATGTAAACATCTCAAAGCAGTTCTCTATTATTAAATAAAAACTTAGTTGATGCGATATAAAAAAGGCCCCCTGGAAAGGGGGCCTGTTACATATAGAGGATAAGAGAGAAACTTGTTAAAAAAAACAATACCGGGCAGTGCCTTTGGAAGATCATCACAAAAACCAAATAGCCATTGGCCCGGCATTGAATTTTAGAAATTCACCGCCAGTACCAGGCAACTCAGTATTCCGACAAATAGGAAGATTTTTTGTTTCGCTGACTTATCGGCGAAGCGTTGCGTAGTGTGTGCGTGTTGCATTATTTGTGTGTTTTTACTTTTTGTTTTGAAACGCCCGATATGCTTTATCGTTTGTTGCTGACACAAATATGGGGCAATGGAGCAGCCTATTCCAAAAATTCCGTGGTAGTTAACCTGTGCTTAGTGAATAGTTAACGATGGCAGTTGTTAACCGTTAACCAACTGATAAGAAATAAACTGGCACGACAATTGCTTATACATAGCACTTAACCAATTTAAAAAAACAAGGCAATGCGTGTTCTTAAAACATACCAGCTGCAGTCAAGCCCCATTCATTCATGCGGGAAGGCCTTGTTATTGCCTTTCTGCTAGTATCGTGGTGAGCTAACAATCGTATGCCTTCGGTGGTGTACAACTTCACAAACTTTATTTCATTTTAAAATTTTTCAGCTATGACAGCTGCAGATAAATATTATTTAAAAGCAAAGGACAATTATCCTTACGATCTGGACACGGCACTGGAAGCACTGGAGTACGGGCTGTCATGCGATGACACACACCCGGGACTGCTCACATTGCAAGGCAATATCTATTATCGTGACCTGCGCGACTTTGACCTGGCGATGGAGTATTTTGAACTTGCATTGTTTTATGATAACAGGTATACAGATACATATTATGCTTACATACAGCTATGTATTGACATATGTAACTATACAAAAGCAATGCAGCTTATAGAGCGTGCTTCAGTAGTACCCGGAATTGATAAAGCGCAAATAGCCTACAGGACGGCAAAAATGTATGAAAAGCAGGAATTGTATAAAGATGCGCTAAGCCATATTCAAACAGCCATTGCCACTTGTACGGAAAAGGAGTGCAATACTTTCCTGAACGACGAACTTGAAAGAGTGCAGTTAAAGATGAAAAACAAATTTGCATCAGAGAAGCGAATAAATATCATCCTGACGTAAGGAATACAGAACAGTCCTTAAATAGAAAAGCCCTTGCAGTTGCAAGGGCTTTCTTTTTGAACGTCGGGAAGACAGGATTCGAACCTGCGACCCTCCCGCCGCAAGCGGGATGCGCTATGGCGATACAATACCATTATCTTCCATATATCTCTTTATCCCTCTTTTCTTGATCTTCTTTTCCAATATCATTGCCTCACTTCTTGAAGAACATTCGATAACTGTTATCAATACCCAGGGAACACCTGTTGATGTAAACTGTCCCATACCACTATTATGCTGATGCAATCTCTTTTGTACATCTTCACTAATACCGGCATAGTACTTCTGTAAGGAATGACTGAATAATATATACAGGTATACTTTCATGAGACATAAATGAAAATAGGGTACCTCAAAAGAGATACCCTATTTCGGGTCGGGAAGACAGGATTCGAACCTGCGACCCCCTGGTCCCAAACCAGGTGCGCTACCGGCCTGCGCCACTTCCCGATCATTACGAGGCACGAAGCCTACTATTTTTATTAGCCGAGCGGTGAGGGCGGGATTCGAACCCGCGGTACACGGTTAAGCGTACGTCAGTTTAGCAAACTAATGGATTCGGCCACTCTCCCACCTCACCTGTACTTTTCAATACGCTCCCCCATTTATTTGGGGATTGCAAAGATAGTCTTATTCGCATATTTTCAAAAAGATTTTTACACTGATTTTTTTGCCCGTTCAGAAAGCCGTTTTTGACGCTCAAGGATATATAAAAGACGGATCGTATATTGTAGTAATGAAAGCCCTTCTATTGTTGTTTTGCCTGTTGACCGTAAATATCTGCGAGGCAAGAGAATGGAAAAATAAGACCGAACTTAAAAGAACAACCGGGCAGGATGACCTGCCAAATGGCGACTGGCTACGAAAAGACAGGAAAAAGAACACGGACATATGGTCGGATGCAAATCGCTATAATATGTCATCGAACCAAGGGGATGTATGTTACACAAGTTTTGCACAGAAAAGGGATTTTTATTACTGGCTGGATACTGAACTGCAGAACAGAGGCAGTGATGTGCGATGGCCGGGCGTGGCGTATATTGTAACCCGCAGGCTGCGTTACCTTGATAGTAGGTTCGTTCAAAAGATAATTATCCGCGATAAAGCTTTTATTGATTTCGTTGAAAAATGTAACAACCTGATACTGACTAACATATACCTCGATTTAAGAGCACTATATAACAGAGAGGAGGCATTAACAGGTAGTGAAGCACGGCATTGGGACTCTACCCTAACCTACAAAGAGCAGTGTACCATTGTTGATACAGTATATGACATGCAACCACGACGCATAGTTGAAAAACTGAACCGAATGGCACACGGGAAGGGCATATACAAACTGGTGATGCCACGAAAACTGCGCATAAACAAAAACATCAGCGATTGTGAGAACAGATGCGCTTACGGACTGAATATTATCAGCAGGTACTATGATGCGAAACGGCGAAAAAGATCAGGCCGGCATTGACCTCATCAGCTCAACAAAGCCTTTTACCTCTTCTTCTGTTGTATCCCAGGAACACATCAACCTTACTTCATTGGTGTGTTCATCCCATACATAGTAAGGATATTGTGCCCACATCTTTTCGTTCCAGCTTTCGGGGTGTATGGCAAATACACCATTGGCGTGTACAGGTTTAGTAATACTTACCCCATCTATACCGGATACTGAAGTCTGCAGCAATTGAGCCATAGCATTTGCATGGCCGGCATGTTTTTTCCAGAGATCGTTAGTAATCAGCGCCTCAAACTGAGCAGAAATGAACCTTGTCTTTGAGGCCAGTTGCATACTCTGCTTATGTTTGTAGTTCATGTACTTCTTTAACTCAGGGTTGAACACAACGACCGCCTCACCGTACATCATACCCGCTTTTGTGCCTCCCAGCGAAAGAATGTCAAGCCCTACATCTGTACTCATCTCTTTTATAGTACATTCCAGGGCGGCAACAGCATTAAAAAACCTGGCTCCATCCATATGGTAGTACAAGCCATTTTGAGCTTTTAGCTCGCCTATGGCTTTCAATTCGTCTAAGCTATATATCGTTGCATATTCAGTAGACTGTGTAACAGATACTACTGAAGGCTGCGCGAAGTGCATATCTCCTTTCCTTATCAGGCATTTACTTATAGCTTCAGGCGTGAGTTTGCCCTGCTCGTTGATCTCAACGGGTATGAACCTGCATCCAGTAAAGTTCTCAGGTGCAGTTGACTCATCCCAGTACATATGCGATGTCTCCGCACACAGCACAGAGTTGAACGACTGTGTACATGCGCTCATACTCAATACATTGGCACCGGTGCCATTGAATACAAAATGGACATCCACATCGGCACCAAACACATCACGGAACAGCTTAGTTGTGCGTTCCGTGATCTCATCGGCACCATAAGAACGTGCATGTTCAAAGTTAGCCTTGTTCAAAGCCTCCATTATTTCTGGAAGCACTCCCGCATAGTTGTCGCTAGCAAAACCTTTCATACCTGCAAGAAATGTATTTTTCAGTGTATTCGGAAATTATTGTTCGGCTTGTCGAAATCCACCTGTTGTTAACAGATTTGTTAAAAGTGACTTTTGTTACATAATCATTATTTTTTCTGTCTTACTTTTGTATCGTTTTCATGGTGATAGGGTTTATAGGGGCTGAGTGTTTTTACACTCGGCTTTTTTATTTCAATAATGTCCGGATCCAAAAAACATGACCAAAGTCACCTTTTCACATTCCAACAGTCATTTTTTAGGGTAATGTACGCTTGTACTTTCGTATAAAGCGTCCGAAAATGACAACAAAACTCTCTTCAAAATACAGGAGTTACAACCTGGAGGAACTGGCCCAGAGACTCGACAGGGACTATTACGACCATATACAGGCATTGTGTATCAATGCTATTTCGCTTGCCAATCGCATAGCGCTTGAACAGGATCACCCGTCGATGATATTATACAGTGATATAGCTGCAAAGACGATACATAAAATAAACATCCAGGTATTAAAACGTAAAAAAGAAATACTCCCTTACATACTGGACCTGCATACAAAAAAGACTGAAGGGCATAACTGCAACAATTGCAGCGGCATGTGTCATGTAGGGCATACAGAACATTTCCTGAGCCTTAAGGCCTCTCACAAAGACATCTTGCAATACCTGGATGAACTGGAGAAGGAATCCTTGCCATTGCACAGACATATGGAGTACCCTCCCGCCTACAAGGTGCTTCGCAACGAAATGAAAGAAATTGACGATATGCTTACAGAAACATTTTACCTGGAAGAATTATTCCTGGTACCAAAAGTATTTGAAGCTCAAAAAGCCATCAATGCCTGATACGCTGCAACAAAGGAATACCGTCATTATTAAAAAGGATATTAAGACCGAGGATAAGTCTTGCTATCACTGTGGTACGGAGTGCGCCACCACCAACATTGCTATTGACGATAAACTATTCTGTTGCGACGGCTGCAAGCTGGTATACGAGATAATCAATGAGAACGGGCTATGCAATTACTATGAGTTGCAAAATCACCCGGGCCTGTCGCAGGTAAAACCGATACGCAACGACAAATACGCCTACCTGGATGAGGAATCCATAGCACAAAAGCTCTACAAGTTTACAGATGGCAACAATACAATAGTAACCTTTTATATACCGGGTGTGCACTGCAGCTCCTGTATGTGGCTGCTGGAGCATATGCACAAGCTGAATCCTGCTATTACAGACAGCAGGTTGAATTTCACTAAGAAAGAAGTAACCATACATTTCAAAAAGGAAGAAATAGGACTGAGAAAAGTTGTGGAGTTACTCACCACCCTGGGTTATGAACCATACATCAGCCTTGAAGAAACCGACAAAAAAGAGAAAAGCAGCTTTGATAAAAAACGTATTTATAAACTTGGCGTAGCAGGATTTTGCTTTGGTAATATCATGCTATTGAGTTTCCCGGAATATCTTTCATCAAGTGCCGATATTGAACAGCAGTATGCTACCCTTTTCCGTGTACTGAACCTTGCACTGGCTATTCCTGTTTTCTTTTACAGTGCTTCAGAGTTCTTTACAAACGCATGGGCAGGCCTGAAGCAAAAAATGCTGAACATTGACGCCCCGATAGCCCTTGCATTGATCATAGCTTTTGCACGTAGCCTGTATGAAATAGGCACAGGAACCGGTGCAGGCTATATGGATAGCATGACAGGGGTTGTATTTTTCATGCTGGTTGGGCGTATCATACAAGATAAAACCTACCAGTCCATTTCCTTCCACAGAGACTATAAATCGTATTTCCCAATTGCGGTAAATGTAGTTACAGCATCCGGCACTGTAAGCAAACACCTGCAGGACCTGAAAGTAAAGGATGTAGTAGAGCTGCATAATGACGAGATCATTCCCGCCGATGCCATTGTAGTGAAAGGCAGGGCCAAAATAGACTACAGTTTTGTAACCGGGGAGAGTGAGCCCATAACCGTAGAAAAAGGCAAAACCGTGTATGCGGGTGGCCGGCAAACGGGGGAACAGCTTACCATACAGATAGTTAAGCCTGTTGCGGGCAGCTACCTTACATCCCTATGGAATCATAATGCATTCAAAAAAGACAAAGTATCGCAAAACCGTACCGGTAGTGTTATTCACCTGTTAAGTAAGTATTTTACCATTATTCTGCTGGCGTTGACAAGTATTACAGCATTGTACTGGGCATTTGCAGACTCAAGTAAAATAATACCTGCTGTTACTGCCATGCTTATCATTGCCTGCCCCTGCGCGCTATTGCTGGCTGTTACATTTACCAATGGCAACCTTTTGCGCTTATTGAGCAACAACGGGCTTTTCCTGCGCGATGCATTTGTGATAGAGCAACTGGGGTATATTGATCATATTGTATTTGATAAAACCGGTACACTTACAGACGGAGGGCATGAATACACCCTGACCGGAGACGTACTGAATGAAGAAGAAAAAGATGCTGTTTATTCCGCCGCCATTTCCAGCAAGCACCCTTATAGCAAGGCACTGGCAGCATTTATGGGCAAAAGAGCAAAAAAGACCGTCAACACTTGGGAAGAGCATGTTGGGCAAGGAGTAGAGGCCCATACTAATGAATACGATATATATATCGGCTCAAAAACATTTACCGGGAACAAATTTGAGGGTGATGATATAGCTGCATGTTATGTCAATATCAATAACAAGCACCTGGCGTTTACCATTACACCTAAAATGAGGGAAGACATACCGGAAGTGCTTACTGAGTTGAAAAGCAATTATACATTATCCCTTTTATCCGGCGACAACGACGCGCAAAAAGCCTCGTTTGAAGAGCTGTTCGGCAACAACAGTACCATGCTGTTTGACCAGAAGCCCATTGACAAACTAAACTATATCAGCAACCTGCAGGCAAAAGGCGGGAAGGTATTAATGATGGGCGACGGACTGAACGATGCCGGAGCATTACAACAGAGCAACGTAGGTATTACCCTGGCTTCTGACGTAAATAACTTTACTCCTTCCTGCGATGCGATATTGAATGCCCAAAGGTTCGGTTCGCTACCCGCACTTATGAAGCTGGCGAAATCAGGCAGGTATATTATCAACTTCACTTTTGTCATATCTATTATCTACAATATCATTGGCCTGACCCTATCTATGCAGGGTTTAATGAGCCCGATGATAGCGGCTATCCTCATGCCTGCAAGTACACTTACCATAGTATTAATAACCACCGGCCTGAGCAGTTATATGGCTTACCGTTTCCGTTTAACACATAGCGGATGACAAAAACATGACAACAATCATGTTTTGCATTGAGTAAGGTCATAGCACCGGGGAGGCACCGGTAATACTTTTGATATATAAATCTACAACATCAAATGAGTGCTTTGTATTTACTGGTTTTAGCGAGCATAGCGGTGGCCTTTTTTTTCCTGGCCGCTTTTATCTGGAGCGTCCGCTCCAACCAGTTTGAAGACCAGGATGGTGCAGCCATGAGAATGCTGTACGAGAATGACGCAAAACAATCAACCAATACAAAATCTTAAAGACAGAATACATGAGTAACGCTTCGCAACAATCATTGCACGATGCCGGACATGGAGTAGCCCTCGACAAATTCTTTTACGATAATAAGATCGTAAAATGGTTTGCGTACGCTACCATTATTTGGGGACTGGTAGGTATGCTGGTCGGCCTGCTGGCAGCATTTCAGCTGGTTTTCCCTGTACTGAACTTCAGTACGGCAGAAACCACATTCGGAAGGGTAAGGCCGGTGCACACCAATGCGGTCATTTTCGCATTTGTGGGTAACGGTATTTTCATGGGTGTTTACTACTCGCTGCAAAGGCTGGTAAAAGCCCGTATGTTCAACGACATGCTCAGCAAGCTGCACTTCTGGGGCTGGCAGCTGATCATTGTACTGGCGGCTGTATCGCTGCTGCTGGGTTACACAACCGGTAAAGAGTATGCAGAGCTGGAATGGCCGATAGACATTCTCATCACACTGGTTTGGGTGGTGTTTGGTGTCAATATGTTCGGTACCATCATCAAGCGCCGTGAGCGTCACCTATACGTTGCTATCTGGTTCTATATAGCCACGTTCGTTACAGTAGCTATGCTGCACATCGTTAACTCATGGGAGATACCTTTCTCTGCCTTCAAATCATATTCATGGTACGCAGGTGTACAGGATGCACTGGTACAATGGTGGTATGGTCACAACGCCGTGGCTTTCTTCCTTACTACCCCTTACCTGGGATTGATGTACTACTTCCTGCCTAAGGCGGCCAACCGTCCTGTGTACTCCTATCGTTTATCGATCATACACTTCTGGGCACTGATATTCATATATATATGGGCTGGCCCGCATCACTTGCTGTACACTGCCCTGCCCGACTGGGCACAGTCTCTGGGTGTGGTATTCTCTGTAATGCTGATCGCTCCGTCGTGGGGTGGTATGCTGAATGGTTTGCTGACACTACGCGGCGCATGGGATAAGGTGCGTGAAGATGTGGTCTTGAAATTCCTGGTAGTAGCAGTAACAGCTTACGGTATGGCCACATTTGAAGGTCCTATGCTGAGTCTGAAAAACGTAAACGCCATCAGCCACTTTACAGACTGGACCATTGCACACGTACACGTTGGCGCGCTGGGCTGGAATGGTTTCTTAACATTTGGTGTGCTGTACTGGCTGATACCAAGAATATTCAAAACAGAGCTGTACTCTATGAAATGGGCCAACTGGCACTTCTGGATCGGCACACTGGGTATAGTATTCTACGCAGTACCTATGTACTGGGCCGGATTTATGCAGAGCCTTGCATGGAAAGAATTCACACCAACAGGCCAGCTGAAATACCAGTTCATGGAAACGGTGGAACAGATGAAACCATTTTACGCTATGCGTGGTATAGGTGGTACGCTCTACCTGATAGGCGCGGTACTGATGTCTGTGAACCTGTTCAAAACAGTTGCAAGGGGTAAAGCTGTAAATGATGAAGCTGCAGAAGCCGCACCACTGGCAAAAGTATATGTTGAGCATGGCAGCCACCACTGGCACAGGTGGATTGAGCGCCGCCCGGTTCAGATGCTGGTATTCAGCCTTGTAGCGGTTGCAATAGGTGGCCTGATAGAGATCGTACCGACATTCATGATCAAATCAAACATACCTACCATCAGCAGTGTACAACCATACACACCGCTTGAGTTGCAGGGACGTGATATATACGTGCGCGAGGGTTGCTATACCTGCCACAGCCAGATGGTAAGGCCGTTCCGTAGTGAGGTAGCCCGCTATGGTGAATACTCAAAAGCAGGTGAGTTCATTTACGACCACCCGTTCCAGTGGGGTAGTAAGCGTACGGGGCCGGACCTGGCACGTATAGGCGGTAAATATCCTGACAGCTGGCACTTCAACCATATGTATGAGCCAACCAGTATGTCTCCGGGTTCAATCATGCCAAACTATGTGTGGTTGTTCAAAAACAGCCTGGACACAGCTATAACGCCTGCTAAGATACGTGCTATGCAAACGCTTGGCGTGCCATACCCTGAAGGTTATGACCAGCAAGCTAACGCTGACCTGATGAAACAGGCTGAAGAGATAACCGCAAGCCTTGCAAAGGATAAGATCGAAATAAAGAGTGACAAGGAAATAGTAGCACTGATAGCCTACCTGCAACGTATAGGTACAGATATCAAACTGGAACAGAAAACCGCGGGTAACTAATTATTAACGGCAAAAACACGAACAATGAAATTCAGGCATTATTTAGAAACAATTGCAGGTGTGGATATATACCCGATGATATCGCTCATCATATTCTTCACCTTCTTTGCCGGGCTGACCATATGGGCTTTCAGGGCAAACAAGAAATATATAACAGAGGTGAAAAACCTGCCATTAGATAAAGACTTCAACTAATGATAAACAAACAAGTCATGCGTAAATATTTTAATAAACATACCCTCTTACTTCCTGCTGTAGCAATGCTGCCTGCTACTATGTACGCGGCAGACAACGCTGCAAAGAGTAATGGTTTCAATCCTGTACTGATAGGATTATTGATACTCATTTTTGTACTGCTGTTTGTCATCGGTATGATGGGCAGTACCATCATCCAGTTGGGATATGCTTACCGCGAAAAGATGCGCAAAGAACGTTCCGGCGCTAAGGGGGCAGTAAAAACTTTATTGCTGCTGTTAGCGGCAGGTGCTATGTCTTTTAGTGCAACAGCGCAAGATGCGGTAGTTGAAGCTGCTCCAAAGGTCACTTCAATAGGAGGGTTGCCTGTTGTAGAGTTTTATGTACTGGTAGGTACAATTATCCTCGAGTTGTTTGTTATCATGGTACTCATATTATTTACCAGGATACTGATCAAGGCAATAACAGGCAAAGCGATAGACGAGCAGTATGTACCGAAAGTAAAAAAGGCTCCGTTCTGGGACAGGTTCCACAACGCGGTTGAGATCGAGAAGGAAAAAGACATCATGCTCGACCATGATTACGATGGTATTCACGAGCTGGACAACAGCCTGCCGCCTTGGTGGAAATACGGTTTCTACCTGACAATCGTGATAGGTGTAATATACATGTGGTACTTCTACATTGGCAATGGTCCCAGCCAGATAGATGAACTGAACGCTGAGTTAAGAAGAGGCGAAGAGCAGGTAGCAGCCTATCTTGCTAAATCTGCCAATAATGTGGATGAAAACTCAGTAGTGATGCTGGATGGTGTGGGTATTGCAGAGGGGCAAAGTATCTTCTCAAAAAACTGTGTTGCCTGCCACGCTTCTGATGGTGGTGGTAATGCTGTAGGACCGAACCTGACAGACGCATACTGGCTGCATGGTGGTAGCCTGAAAGACATATTCAAGTCTATCAAGTATGGTTGGAAAGACAAGGGTATGAAGAGTTGGAAAGATGATTTTTCTCCAAAGCAGATAGCACAGCTGGCCAGCTTTGTAAAATCACTGCAAGGCACAACACCTGCTGCGCCAAAAGAAAAACAGGGTGAGTTGTATATAGAAGCGGAAGAAGGAACAACAGATAGTACACAGGCCATTACGACGGAAGAAGTAGCTGCAGAATAAAACAAACAAAGATGAATGATAGTGCTAAGAACGCCTCTTTCAGAGATAAAGTAGCGACAGTTGACAAAGAGGGGAAAAGGTTGTGGGTGTTCCCTACCATGCCGAAGGGTAAGTTTACAAATGCGAGAAATTGGCTGAGTGTTGTTTACCTGTTGGTGTTCTTTTCACTACCATTCTTTAAGTATAACGGCCACCCGATATTCCTGATAAATATCCTGGAACGTAAGTTCATTCTTTTCGGGCAGATATTCTGGCCACAGGATTTTTTCATCTTCGGGTTGGGCATGATCATATTCATCGTGTTCATCGCCCTGTTTACAGTGGTATTCGGCCGTGTATTTTGTGGCTGGATGTGCCCGCAAACCATATTTATGGAAATGGTATTCCGCAAGGTGGAATACTGGATAGAGGGTGACGGGCCTGCACAGAAAATACTGGCCCGCAAACCGTGGAATAGTGACAAGATATTCAAAAAGGTGATGAAATGGACAGCATTCTGGGCCATCAGTTTCATCATAGCGAATACTTTCCTTGCATACATCATTGGTATCGATGAATTGAGGACGATAGTTTCTGAACCTATCAGCCAGAACCTGGGCGGCTTTATTGCACTGCTCATCTTTACAACTGTATTCTTCCTTGTGTACTCCTGGTTCAGGGAGCAGGTTTGTACTGTGGTTTGTCCTTACGGCCGTATGCAGGGTGTATTGCTCGACAGAAATTCGATCATCGTAACCTACGACCATGTGCGTGGTGAAGAGCGTGCTAAGTTCAAAAAGAATGAAGTGCGTACCGCAGGCGACTGTATAGATTGCCATCAGTGCGTGAATGTTTGCCCAACAGGTATAGACATTCGCAACGGTACTCAGTTGGAATGTATCAACTGTACAGCATGTATAGATGCCTGCGACAGAATGATGGAGGCGGTAAACCTGCCAACAGGGCTGATACGTTACGCATCTGAAGCGAACATTGCAGATAAGAAACCAACACGTTTCACCGGCAGGATGAAAGCCTATACCGCAGTGATGATCATATTGCTTTGCGTAGAAGGCTTTCTGCTGCTCAGCCGGACAGATGTTGGTGTATCTATATTACGTGCACAGGGGCAGCTGTACCAGGAGCAACCCAACAACCAGTTCAGCAACCTGTATAACTATACCCTGCTGAACAAAACATACAAAGAGAAAACACTGGAATTCAAACCGGAAAATTTTGAAGGCAGGATCGAACTGGTGGGTGAAGAGCAACTGGTAGTTCCTAAAGAGAAAGACGTGAGCGGTACCATGTTCATATACATAGACAAAGCGAACATAAAAGAAAGAAAAACGAAACTTAAAATAGGTGTTTACGAAGACGGGGAAAAGATTGATGTTATCAGCACATCATTCCTCGGCCCGTTTACAGCTAACTAAACAATACATATCATGAGTACAATGAAATTAGGTTGGGGTGGTAGAATAGCGTTTTTATACGGGGGCTTTGTGGTACTTATAGCCATATTGGTGATGGGTAGCATGCGCCAGGATGTAGACCTTGTTGCGGAAGATTATTACCAGCAGGAGCTTGCCTACCAGGATGTACTGGATGCGGGGAAAAATCAATCTGCACTAAGCGCACCTGTAAGCATTCATGCTAATGAAACAACCATTACGCTTGAATTCCCGCAGGAGTTTAAAGAGAAACTCATCAACGGATCCGTACAATTCTATGCTCCGTCAAGTTTGGGAGCGGACAAACTTATACCCATGAAAAATGTACAGGATATTCTTACCATTCAGCGGTCAGAACTGCAAAACGCGGGCTATACCATTAAAATAAAATGGGAAGCAGACGGCAAACAATATTACCAGGAGTCTAAGATCAACTTGTTTTAATAATGAATACGTTCAGCATAACAATGGCGTTCCTGATGGGGCTTACCGGCAGCCTGCATTGCGCAGGTATGTGCGGCCCTATCATATGGATCATGCCGTTCCAGGTGCTGAGTGGATTCAAAAAGTGGTTGGGCATATCATTATACCACATCGGTCGCATCAGTGTATATGCAGCCATGGGTGCAATACTGCATTCCTTCAAATCATTCTTCAAGCCGGAATGGCAGCAATACATTTCGATAGCTATGGGTAGTATATTACTTATAGCCGGTATCTTGTCATTCTTCCCATCAGCCAGGCTCAACGTCAAACTTCCATGGACAGGCTTTGTACGTAAGCAACTTGGCAGGTTCATGGGCAATCCAAATCCGGGTAGTTTATTGTTCACGGGCATGCTCAACGGGCTGCTACCCTGCGGGCTGGTTTATATGGCATTATCAGCTACCATTGTGGCACCGTCTGTTTTTAACGCTGCAGCACTCATGTATGCATTCGGGCTGGGTACTATGCCCATGCTTATAGCGCTTACCGTTATTAAAGACCGGACACGCCTCCTGCACGCAGGGCACTTCAGAAAGTTCGTGCCCATTGTCATGCTGTTCTTCGGCAGCCTGTTCGTACTACGCGGCATGAACCTCGGCATTCCCTACATCAGCCCTAAAGTAGCAGTTGAGCAGAACGAAATAAAAGCTGAATGCTGCCATAAAAAGTAGCCGTCCAGTATCAATACGCTCCTTTCTGAACTTATACAGCTACGCAATAACTGAACGGCAAGCCCGTTATCCCACTAAACTAACGATATGAAAATCATCCCAACCGTACTAATGGTTGCTTATACCTGTGGTGCATGCGCACAAAATGAAAATACCGAAGCTCTGCCTGCTTCAACCGGACATCAATATGCTGTAAAAGCATATGCGTCGGCATTATTCACCCCCTATAATTATGATGGTTATCAAAACCATACCATTACAAAGGCTTATGACTATGTACATCCCTCTGTTTCAGTAATGAAACAAACAAAACGATGCAATTATCATGAGCTGGAGTTGAGTGTTGTCGATTTCAAAAAAACGGACATTATCCAGCGTACACAAGACCAGTATGGCAACTATTATTACGGGCCTGGTTATGAACTTAACCACACACGGCTGGCTTTGCGCTATGAATATATTATAGCAATTGTAAAAAAGGAGCATGCTACGTTGGTTCCATCCATAGGATGGGCGGCTATGCCCTACTTCCAGAGGTTTGCACATGTACCCTACACTACTGATAACTATCCCATTACAACAACTTCACTGGGAGTCAGGTCATTTATTACACCACGGGTACAGTTCAATGTATCAAAAAGGGTATTTATAGACGCTAATATTCCCATTTGTGTCCTTGATATGGGCACTTTCAAACAAGATATAGCTAACCCTACATTGCCTGTCCACGCTCAGAAATACAGTATTGTAAGCCTGCAGGCAGTACCCAGGTATTTCTCTGCAAGATTAGGTCTGGGGGTTAAAATATAACACCGCTTCTTTGCAGTATATGAGCCATTAGAGACATCCGTTATAGAATAATACCGCAATTCGCATGTATTTCTATAAGCTTATGATTATTTTAGCGCTCTAATCCACTTACTGCAAAATGAAATTACTCGAAAATAAAACGGCCATCGTTACAGGTGCCAGTAGGGGCATAGGTGAGGCAATAGCCTTGAAATTTGCTGAACATGGCGCTAATGTGGCTTTTACCTTCCTTTCTTCAGTAGAAAAAGCTAAGGCATTGGAAGAAAAATTGGCCGCTATGGGCGTAAAAGCCAAAGGCTACCAAAGCGATGCCGGCAACTTTGCCGCTGCTGAGCAACTGGTTGCAGATGTTGTAAAAGAGTTTGGCACGGTAGATATATGCGTGAATAATGCAGGTATCTCCCGCGATAACCTGTTGCTGCGCCTGACTGAAGAGCAATGGGACGAAGTAATGGCCGCTAACCTGAAATCGGTGTACAACCTGACAAAACAGGTGATACGCCATATGATGAAGGCCCGTTCAGGCAGCATCATCAATATGAGTTCAGTAGTAGGTGTGAGCGGAAATGGCGGACAAAGCAGCTATGCTGCGTCAAAAGCGGGTGTAATCGGCTTTACCAAGTCTATTGCACAGGAAATGGGTAGCCGTAACATACGTTGCAATGCCATAGCACCGGGATTTATTGAAACCGACATGACAGACTACCTGAAAGACGGCGGTGCTGAGCAGTGGTTCTCAAAAATACCCCTTCAGCGCTTTGGCAAGCCGGGAGAAGTTGCGGATGTCGCTCTGTTCCTTGCTTCAGACATGAGTAGCTATGTATCAGGGCAGGTTTTGAACGTTTGCGGAGCAATGGATACATGATAATAACCATTATCTGATAGCTTATGTACAATTAAAGCCCTAATTTTACAGGATAAATTTTTTTAAATGCAAAAAATCAACGCTGCTATCACGGCAGTTGGCGGGTATGTTCCGGACTATGTATTGACCAACAAGGAGTTGGAAACAATAATAGATACAACGGATGAGTGGATAACGACGAGAACAGGCATTAAAGAAAGGCGCATACTAAAAGGTGAAGGCAAAGGCTCCAGTGATATTGCAGCAGAAGCAGCAAAAGAATTATTGAAAAAGCGTGGCATAGGTGCTGAAGAAATAGATCTGATCATATGTGCTACAACAACACCTGATATGGTGTTCCCGGCTACTGCCAATATCATATCTGATAAGATTGGCGCTGTCAATTCCTTCAGCTATGACATCAGCGCGGCGTGCAGTGGTTTCCTTTTCGCACTTACTACCGGTGCGCAATTCATAGAAACAGGCAAGTACAAAAAAGTAATGGTAATAGGTGTAGACAAAATGAGTTCTATACTTAACTATGAGGACCGTACAACCTGCATCATCTTCGGCGATGGTGGCGGTGCTGTTCTATTAGAGCCTAATACTGAGGGATATGGTGTCATAGACTCAAAACTACATACTGATGGCGCAGGGCGTGCGTTCCTGCACCAGAAAGCAGGTGGCTCTGTTAAACCGGCTACTATGGAGACGGTGATGAACAAAGAACACTATGTATACCAGGAAGGCAAAACAGTATTCAAGTTTGCAGTGAAGAATATGGCCGATGTTGCTGCTGACATTATGGAGCGCAACAACCTGGTTGCTGATGATATCGCATGGCTGGTACCACACCAGGCCAACAAACGTATTATAGACGCTACCGCAGAGCGTATGGGGCTTGATGAGAACAAAGTAATGGTGAATATCCAGCGCTATGGCAATACGACCAACGGTACTTTACCGCTTTGCCTGTGGGAGTGGGAAAAACAACTGCACAAAGGCGACAACATAGTACTGGCTGCTTTTGGTGGTGGGTTTACATGGGGTGCAACTTACATTAAATGGGCATACGATACCCCCTAACCCCCTGAAGGGGGAACTTTCAGCCCCCTTTAGGGGTTGGGGTATATAATATTTCCAAAGCCTGCTTTATGCAGGCTTTGTTGTTTCCACTACGTTCTGTTTATCTTTAAACCATGCTTAGGCCAATAGATAATTTTTTCCTCAACCTTGATGAATCGGTAAAAGGCACCATGCTTTTTCTGAGGGAATATATACCATCACTCAGTGATGAAATAACTGAGGAATGGAAATACAAGCTCCCGTTTTTCTACTATAAAGGAAAAATGTTCTGCTACATGTGGATACACAAGAAGTATAAGCAGCCATACATAGGCATTGTAGAAGGTGGTAAAATTGACCATCCAAACCTGTTGAAAGAAGACCGTGCGAGGATGAAAATATTGCTCTTAGACCCTGAAGAAGATATTCCTGTTGATACGATAAAAGAGATACTTGAAAAGGCAATGACCTTTTATAAATAGACCGCTACTCTACCCTGTACTTATCGCCCAGCTTCTTAGGCGCAACAGTACAATATGCTACCGTTAATATGTCCTGCAGCATTTCTTTGCGAATAGTTTTCAGGTTAGCGTGCGTCCAGCCCTGCTTGCCCCATGCATTGGGTACAGGATACACTACATTTTCATCAAAGCTGCAAAATACATTCTGATCAAGCGGTGTCAGCTTAAGCGTCATCCTGCTTTCAGCCTCGTTCATGGTAGCGAATATTTTCTTCTTTACTTTAAATGAGGTTTTTTCAAAGTGTGGTTCTTCCGTCACCTCGTCAAAAGCCATAGCCAGCTCACGTGCTGTTTTTGGAGAGATCATTGCTATTTTACTTTGAAGAAGTGAACCGTGTCTATGTAGAAACCAGGTTTGTTCATGTTTTGGGCAATATAATCATGTACTGCTTTTTCACTTTTCAGACCAAGCATTGATTCATCACCTACTACGGCACCAGTCATTTTTGAGCCATCTTTATTCACTTCAAGTATCCTGACGAATATATACCAATTCCCTTCAAGGGGGTTAGTAAAATACGGGATGTTCAAAAATCTATCGCCATTCACAGTCGAATAATAAACATTCGTTTCATAGGTTGGGTTAGTACCTCCTCTGTTCCAAAACCGCACATGATACTGATGAGGGTAATCAACGTGTGCGGTATATACCTCGTAAAAATTGTTTTTGTTCGTGTCTTCTTCAAATTTCCACTTACCAATAAGCCTGTCATCATCAAGTGCCTGATCTGGTTGACCTATCGGGAAAGTGGAAATGTTGTTGCAACTATACATCAACATTAACAGCATTATTATTATCACACTGTCAAACTTATTCATATTACTAATATATGAAAGTTTGTTGACATTCTATTTTGCTGTTGGGTGATCTACATTGGCCAGCTGGCCACAAGCCGCATCTATATCCTTACCACGGCTACGGCGTAGTTTTGCATTCACCTTTTTACTTTCCAGGTAACGCATAAAGAGGTCGGTCTTATCCTCATCAGGCTTAGTGAAATCTGCCTGCTCTATGGGGTTGTATTCTATGATGTTCACAAGGTCTGCAGGTACCTGCCTGTATATTTTCACCAGCTCGTCTGCATCCTGCAACTCATCGTTCAGGTTGTTGAAGAGAATGTACTCGAAAGTGATTTCGTTTTTGGTGAGCTTGTAGAAATAGTTCAGCGCGTCTATCAGCTCTTTCAGGTTATTGCTTTCGTTAATAGGCATGATCTCGTTACGCTTGAAATCATTGGCGGCATGCAGCGACAAGGCCAGTTTAAAACGCACCTGGTCATCGCCCAGCTTACGTATCATTTTGGCAATACCTGCGGTTGATACGGTGATCCTGCGCGGGCTCATACCAAGACTGTCAGGAGAGCTGATCATATCTACAGCTTTGATGACATTGTTGTAATTCAGTAAAGGCTCGCCCATACCCATAAATACAATATTGGTCAAACCCCGACCGTAATGCTGTAGTGCCTGCTCATTCGCTAACACCACCTCATCTACTATCTCGTCAAAGTCTACATTACGCTTACGTGGCAGAAAACCCGTAGCGCAGAACTTGCAGGACAAAGAGCAACCCACCTGTGAAGACACACAAACAGTCATCCGCTTATCGGTAGGAATAATAACACTCTCTATAAAATGCCCGTCGTGCAGTTGCAGCCTGTTTTTAATAGTACCGTCGCTGCTGAACTGGCTATGGTGTGTTTTTACTTTTGGGATAAAGAATTCTGCAGACAGTTTTTCTCTCAACTGCTTAGACAGGTTGGTCATATCGTTTATATCGCCTGCAAACTTCTTCCACAGCCACTCATATACCTGCTTGGCACGGAACTTAGGTTCGCCCCATTCCTTCATCAACCCTTCTATTTCGGGCAAGCTCAACTGCCTTAAATTCTTCATCGGGCAAAGGTACGATGGTATTACTAATTATTATGATTACACCTATCAAGGTTAAAAATGTATTATTTATAGCAAAAAATGCTTAAAAAACACAACACTCATATGTTTTTTTATAATTTAGCACAAAATTGCAACGATTATGAAAAAAGTATTACGTTTTATAGGCATACTCATCCTGATATTATTTGTTGGTTACCTGATCTTGTGCGTTACATCACCGGCAGAACTGAACATAGAGCGCAGCACAACTATTAACGCACCTAAGGCTGTAGTCTGGAACCAGATGGTCAACCTGAAAAACTACGAAAACTGGAGTCCATGGCTGGAGCAGGATTCAACTATAAAATCTGTGATAACAGGACCTGACGGGCAACCGGGCAATAAATCTGAATGGACAAGCACAAATTCCGGTTCAGGTAATATGACCATCACATCAGTTGATGGCTATACCATGTACTACGACCTTGTATTTATAACACCATTTGAAGGCGAAGCTAAATGCTGGTATAAAGTAGAAGGCAAAGATGGCGCTGTAACTGCAACAACAGCCTACACACAACAATCCGGTTTTTGGGGACGTGGTATGAACGCGTTGTTCACAAAAAAAATGCTGGAAGCAAGTTTTGACCGCGGCCTTGAGCTTTTGAAAGAGTATTGCGAAAGCGGTAAAGCAGAGGTTCCCTACAATATCCAGGAAAATACTTTCCCCGCTACTTCATTTGCTACAGTCCGCAAAGTTTTAAAGTTTGAAGAAATGGATGGTTTCTTCGGCCCTGCATATGGTCAGCTTGGTGCTGCTGCAGGCAGTACAATTACCGGTAACGCTGCCGCTATTTACTACAAATGGGATGAAGAACATGGTGAAACAGATTGCGCTGCCGCATTCCCTGTTTCAGGACCGGTGAAAGGCATGGAAATGGTAGATGTACCTGAGTCTAAAGCATACACGCTGCAATACACAGGTCCTTACTCAGGTCTGTATGGTGCTCATATGGCTATTAACGAATACATTCAGGCAAAAGGTGTTAATGATGTTATGGTCATTGAGGAATACATCTCAATGCCGCCGGAGCAAACTGACAGCAATAAATATGTAACCAATATTCACTACCTGGTAAAGTAATATTTGAGCTTATTTATTACAATATACTGAAACAGTCCTGCAATAGCGGGACTGTTTCATTTAAGACCATTTTTTATGAAACTTTATCCTGCATATATATCCATACTCTTCTTTATCATTACAGGATGTGACACTGCTGAAATAACGAATGTGACCATACTTGAGAATGGATATTATTTCAATAGCGAAGCCATGATTCCTTTCGCTGAATTAGTTATAGCAGAGGGGAAAATAAAAGCCATAAATAAAGAGCACACAAAAACACAAGGCAATCGTATCAACATAAGTGGCAAATATATCGTTCCCGGATTTACTGACGCTCATGTGCACTTAATGGGTTCTCCTACCAAACCATATACTATGATTCCCCCTGCTTACAATACGACAAGTAGTTTGTTTTGTGGGGTAACAACTGTAATAGACCTGTTTTTTGATGAATATAAATGCAGGACGTTTAAGGACAGCATCAACAGCAAGCCCAACAGGTATGCAACTGTTTTGCTATCAGGCCCTATACTTACAGCACCCAAAGGCCACGGTACAGAATATGGTTTAGCAACCCGCACTATAACATCAGTGCAGGAAGCGAAACAGATAACCAATGAAGTGATAGATAACGGTGTAGATGTTATCAAGCTGGTATACCAGGCATACTCAGGAAAGTATGCCATAAGCAAGGATATGCTCGAAGCTATTGTAGCTACAGCCCATGCCCGTAATGTGAAAGTTTTCGCCCATGTAAATGTAGCAAAAGAGGCTATGGATTGCATAGACGCAAATGTTGATGTACTGGCACACATTCCGCAAGACACACTTACTAAAGAGCACATTAACAGAATTAAGCAGTCAGGGATATTGACTATTCCTACCTTGTCGGTTTACACATCTGTATATGAGGGTTACGATGCTGGATATTTCTCAGACTCACTGTTACGCCAAACAGCTAATCCTTCCTATCTTTTAAAATTCCCTGACGGGAAGGCACCTGATGCACCATATCCGGCATACAAACAATATTCACTCAATACTAAACACAACATGAGGCAACTCATAAAAAACAAACTGCCAGTTGCAGCCGGAACAGATGCAGGCAATTTTGCAGTGTTTTGTGGTTATAGTTTACACGAAGAGATACGCCAATATGTAAAACTGGGCATGACTCCTGCCGAAGCATTGAACAGTGCCACAAAAACCATTTATACTGTTTTACCCGGCATAAAAACAGGTGTAATACAGCCCGGATATGATGCAGATCTCATGATACTTAACAAAAACCCTTTAGAAGACATCAACAACACGAAAAACATTAATACTGTATATCATAAGGGAGTGAAGGTCAACAGAACACGCTAAGAGGCTGATATTTTACCTTTATCATACAATGTACGCCCCCATTTTTCGTTATTTACATATGCTCCGTTTATATTCGCAATTCCAACGTCTCTTTTAGTTTAGATGAAGTTATCGGTAATCATAGTCAACTACAATGTAAAGTACTTCATAGAGGTATGCCTGCACTCCGTGTTCAGGGCAGCCGAGGGTATGGATGTTGAAGTGATCGTGGTAGACAATAACTCTAAAGACGATAGCTGCGCCATGATACGGGCAAAATACCCGCAGGTAAACCTGATAGAGAACAAAGAGAACTTTGGATTTTCAAAAGCCAACAACCAGGGAGTAGCAATAGCAAAAGGTGAATATATACTCTTCCTGAATCCCGATACCGTGATGCCTGAAGACTTTCTGAGGCAGATGTCCGGATATCTGGATGCGCACCCTGAAGCAGGTTCTATCGGTCCAAGGTTAATAGATGGTAAAGGACAATATGCGCCTGATGGTAAAAAGTCCTTCCCCTCACTCTCCGTTGCCATATTCAAGACAACGGGTATCAATAAGATATTCAGCAGGTCAACTTTTTTCAATAAGTATTATGCTGTACATGTAGGCGAGCATGAAACGGCAGAAGTTGATATACTATCCGGCTGCTGCATGATGGTGCGCCATGAACTGATCAAAAATATTGGCGGTGCCTTCGACGAAGCCTATTTTATGTATTGTGAGGACTTTGACCTCTGTTACAGGATACAAAAAGCGGGATACAAGAATATTTACTTTCCCGAGGCTACGCTGATACACTATAAGGGAGAAAGTACCCGCAAGGCCACCATATCCCATGTCAGGATATTTAACGACGCCTTGTCAACATTCGTAAAGAAACACTACTCAAAAACCAATGCCGGGCTGTTTATCATGCTCATCAATATTGGCATTGTACTGAGGGCAATACTGAGTGTGGTAAAGCAGGTACTCAAAGTGCTGCGCATGCCGCTTTTTGATACGCTGATTCTATTGGGTACACTCACGTTCATGACCCAGTTCTGGGTAGAAGAGGTAAAGAATATACTGCCTATACCTTTGAGTTCAATTTTAAAAACATTCCCTGTATATATACTCTTCTGGGTACTGAGCCTTTATTTCAACGGCGCATACGACCGCTCTTACAGGGCTGTGCGTGTAGTGCGTGGTATGGCCATAGGTACGGTAGCCATACTTGCCTACTATGGTTTGCTGCCTCCTGAATTGCGCTACTCAAGGGCCATTATCATATTTACAGGCTTTATAGGTACAGTTGCCATGCTGGGGCTGCACGGACTGTTGTACAGGCTGGGCATATTCAAGTTCATCCCTTACGACCAGCTTCCCGGCAAGGGTGTGGTTGTGGCCACTGAACAGTCGTACGACAAAACACTGAACACACTTAAAAACGTAGCATACTCGCCCGAAATAGTAGGGCGTGTTACTCCGGGAGAGGATACAGCAACAGCCATAACCACGCTGCAACAGCTCAAGCCCTTTGCATATACCGCTGGCATCAACGAAGTGATATTCTGCATCAACGGGCTTACATACAATGCCGTACTGGCCGAAATGGAACGTTGTGGCGGCACTTATGAGTACAAAATACATATACCGGGCAGCAACAGCTTTGTGGGCAGCAACTCCAGCCATACCTCCGGCGACCTGTATACGCTCGATAAACGATATAGCCTGTCAGATTTTGCCAAACAGCGCAATAAAAGGGTTATTGACGTATTGTCAGCGGCCCTGTTTATCCTGTTTTCGCCAGTTGTGATACTTTTCATCAAGCACAAAGGGCAGTTTTTGGCCAATTGTGTGCTGGTGCTTACCGGCAGCCGTACCTGGATAAGCTATTCAAACACTCAGCCACTACTACCACCTACAAGGAAAGGCATACTGCCTCCATACCGCATCCTGCCTGCATATGAGCCTGATGAGACCGTACTCAATACTCTTGACACATCATATGCACAGGAATATGAATCAAGCACCGACATCAACCTGATACTTGCGAATTTTAAATATCTGGGAGGTTTTTAAGAAAAATATTTTGTCCTTTTAAGAAAGTGGTTATTTTTGCAATCCCAATTGACAATCCTCCTTAGCTCAGTTGGTTAGAGTCCCGCACGTGCGGGATTAATCAGGAGGGACTAAGGAAAAATTAATATTCCTCCTTAGCTCAGTTGGTTAGAGCACCTGACTGTTAATCAGGGGGTCTCAGGTTCAAGTCCTGAAGGGGGAGCAATCCCAGCAAAGGTTTCAGACGATTAAGTCTGGAACCTTTTTCTTTTTGCACACCATTTGCACACGGAATAATCACTGTCATTTTAACAAATAAGAAAAAACAATATATTGCATCTCAGTTCGCCTCAGGTGACTATCAAAACGCCAGTGAAGTTGTGGGTAATGCATGGCGCCTGGCCTGCATGAGCTATATCACACTAAAGTATTGGATGAACTACCTGTGAAAATCGCCAAGGCAAAAGCCTAAAAAATAATGGCTGTCAATCCTAAGCTAGGTAGCAAACGAAATGGGATCAGAAAAGGCCTAAGAGGTTTTGCCCAAAACAGCCACGTCATTTTCTATCGTATCCTCAAAAATCGTGTGCGTATTCTCCGCGTCCTGCACACCAGTCGAGATCTGATAGTTTTCTTCAAAGCATAGAAAAAATATTAAGAGGTTTTGTCCATAAGCATACCAACGTTTACCTATGAACACATACCATCGTATTCCCACCTTTTAAAGAACTTGCCTTCATTCAACAACTTGCACCGAGACACATTTTCGAGTTACACTCTCCTAGCCCGTCTGTGTCATTCTTCCCACAGAACTGTACAAAGGTAAGCCTTGGTTTACCTGTACACATTCAACAGACACAGGCGGGCACACTTGTAATAAATCCAGGTGCCGATGAGAAGGGCTGTAACCTACATCAGGGTTTCGACTAAGCGACAGGAACAAACCGGGTTGGGCTTAGATGCACAGCGTAAAGCTGTGCAGGGCTTTGTCATGCAACATGACTATCTAGTAGACGCAGAGTTTATAGAGGTTGAGTCCGGCAAGAATAACCAGAGGCCTGTTTTGCAAGAGGCTTTGGCAATATGCCGGAAACAGAAAGCTATACTTCTCATTGCGAAACTGGACCGTCTTGGCCGCAATGTGGCATTCATATCGGCACTGATGGAATCCGGTGTGGAATTTAAGGCAGTTGATACGCCTTATGCCGACAAGCTACTTGTACACATCCTTGCTGCGATAGCTGAGCATGAACGCGAACGCATTAGTGAGCGCACAAAGGATGCACTTCAAGTTGCCAAAGCCAGAGGAAAAGAACTTGGGAAGTATGGCAAGTATGTTCTTTCAAATAAGAACAAAGCTGAAGCAATTGAGTTTGCGCTGAAAATGAAGCCCATTTTTGAAAAACTGAGTGAACAAGGCATTAAGTCCATCCGGCAGGTCACGAATGAACTCAATCGTCTGAATATTCCCACCTATAACAATAAGAAATGGCATCCGACAACGGTGCATAATGTGCTTAAACGGATAAAGGAGAATGAAAAACGTAACACTTAAAAAACTACGATATGGCTGCAAATAGTAATAGTGAAGAGAACAGCGTATTAGGAATTGTTTTCGCTTTTATAGGCATCACCGCTGCCGGCGTAATGGCAAACGATAGCAATATGAGCAATGGGGCATCAGTCGTACTGGTAATTATTATGGCAGTCATTGGCTATCAGGTCGGGAAAGCAGTAGAATTAGCAGTATTCAGGGTGATGTTTATCATCGCTTCTATCATTATGTTTTTAACGAACCTGGCAATCCGAAGATTTGTTTGGGAAATGCTATCAGCAATTGTCAGCGATTAATTCACCTGAAAACCTTTAATATGAACAGGATATCAAAGACGGTTGCAATACTACTTTTACTGCCACTATTCGCTCCAGCTCAACAATCAGATAAAAAAGCATTAGCTGCAAAGGATACTAGGATCATGTATGATGCACGGGGGCAAGGCATCAAGGCTGCTTATGATTTTGTGATACTTAATCACAAAAAACATCCTGTTATTATTGGCGTTGCGACAGATGATAAACAATTCATTGAAGCCCTCAAGCAAATCATCCGTGAAATGGACAGACAGGGATACGAGAATATCGTACTATTGTTAAATGACAAAAAGGAAGACGCGAAAGATAATAGAGAAACGCATGATGTAAATTTTTACAAAAACGGCGATTTGATTGGTGGAATCTCAAAAATAAATGGGGAATGGTGGCTGGTGGTTGAGACAGTGCAAAACCTAACAGCTATTGCGATGGAAAAGGAAAAGGCAGATTACCCACTCTCAGTTATTCGAACTAAAATCAGGACAACACATGATGAATCTGGGGCTGAAAATTTTGTCACAAGTTTCGGTGACTAGAATGACGGTTTGAGTTCAAAATGCTGGGCAAGTGTTAATTCATGTTCATTATTGTTAGACAATAAGGCATTTTTCTGATTGACCAAAAACTCGCGCTCGATGCTCTCTCTTTGCATTATATTATGTGCCTTTTCACACTTTTCTTGAACATCATCATCTGTGATGTTACCTGCACTATCCAACTCCTGCTGAATGATAACAGCCTCATCATGGCCTGTTTGCAATACATCCAAAATTTGAGACTGAACCTGCGCTAATTGTTCCAACTGTGATGAAGTAGGGTAAATTTTGATGGCGTGACGGGCTAAAGTAAGTACATACGCATCATCACTAAAATCTGTTTTCAGGTTATGGTCTTTCGCGTAGTGTTCAATCGCGCTGAGCAAATGCTTGTCTTTCAAACTACCATCCGCATTACGTTCAAGCACCTCACCCTGTTCCAGGACTTCAATGCAATTAGTCAATGACTTACGCCCTTTCATCATGTTCAGGTAACGTTGTAATTCTGCTTTCGCAATGATCAAATCCCGGTCCATCCGGTCTATGAAGTCCAGAAGTTTTATCTGGGTGCTGGTGATAAGCCGCAGTAAATCAGTATAAATATCATTTTTCTTCTTTTTGTCCTTTGGCTGGACAATTCCTGAAAAAGGTGCATTATTCAACTCCTGCAGACCGGCATCCGCAGCTTCACCCGCCAAACTGAGCTGTAAATGATGCTGTAATGCCTTCTCATTAAAGAGTTTTGAATAATCCACCATGTATCCCATTCTCATTATATGGACATCCCATTGTATCCAATGTTGATTAATAAACTCTTAACCTTAAACTGATGGATGTAACAATCTCTGAACGACTAATTATGAACCCAATTCGATACGAAGACCTGAAAAGCAAATCAATGAAAAAGATCACTATGGTACAGTTAGAATTACTGCGTACCTATCATTATCAATATAACCTCTTGCCCACCAAAATATTTGAACATCAAGAGAACCTCCCTAAAGGCCTCACAAAATATATGGTCGTAGCCTGGATCATGGGGATAGCCACAAAAGCAGACCCGTACCATATCAGGTGGGTGCTTGATCGGTGTACCGAAGAAATTAGATTTATTCCTCGGCGCTAAAATGGGTGATTTCACCCTACCGCGGTAAAATCTGATTTTTTATTATTGTGGTTGTGAATGTCATCTGCCTACATGACGAAGCATTTTTCAAATTGGTCGAGGAAGTCATTGAGCGTCTTCAACCGGCGGCTGGAGCGTATCAGGATAAATGGATTGATACGGATGAGGCTATGCGCATCCTGAAGATAAAATCAAAGACGACGCTGCAACAGTTAAGAGATGAAGGCAAGGTACGTTTCTCCCAACCCCAAAAACGTATCATTCTTTATGACAGAGATTCACTTAATGATTATCTGGAAGCAAACGCTAAAAATACCTTTTAAGCAATGGATGAAAGGACATACATAAAAGGGTTTAATCATGGCTATTTGTATAAAAGGTCAAGAAACGAATTGTACGACCATGTGCTGAATGGTCTGGAGAAAGATAGCGACTATGCTCTTGGCTTTTCTGACGGGGGCAAGCAACATGAGATTGAGCGTACGCAACAACAAATAAAAGAGCGGATGGATAAGGCGCGGGGTAATGATCGCTCCCAATAAACCTATCGAGTATAATAGGTAATAATCAACCTTCACTATATGCTTAAAACCATAGCCAGGGTTTTAGTACTGTGTTTGCTTGCATGGTTCTTCAGCCCGCTTCTTAACGTTATTCTGCCGCTGCCTACAGAAAACATGGTGGACGGGTTTCTTGACCTTGAAAAAGAGTCACACCAGGACCTGTTCAAGCTCATGCGATTTATCGTCTGGGTTATTATTCTAGCATTGGCTTTTCGTTACACGGGGCCGCTATTCAGCTTTGTATTGCCAATTACCAGCCGCTACTCCACCACCAAACCAATGCGCCGGTTCCAGGGGGTGTTCGCCGACGCCTTACTGTTTGGTGTGCTATTGCTGTTTGTCGGAGCAATTGTCGCAGCCGTTCCATCGTATAAGGAATACACAACCGTGTTTGAGGAAAAGAAAGAGGAATGGAAAATAGCAATAAATAACTTCTATCAGTTCATCGATAGTGCCGAGCGTGAAAACAGGCATCAAGCAGAAGCATTCATTGAAGCCAATAAAGATGGCTTTGATATGCCCTTTCAAATCTGGCCTAACGAACCATCAAAAGGCGTTGAGTATTATTCAATCCAAGATGTAATAGACAACCCGGAAGATTACGAGCGTCACGTATACCGGTTTAATGAACATGGACAGTATGGTGACTTTATAAGTTACGACATCAGGCGCACTAAAGAATATCAAGACTTCTTCAAAACACAGGCGATGTTGTACAAGGACAGAAAAATGCTGGATTCAGGCATGGCTGCAGTACCATACGATGAAGATTTTCAGAATGAGAAAGCAGAAGAAGCCAAAGAGAAAACATGGGCCGAGGTCGGTGGGATTTACGGGCTGTATACGAAATACTTCAAGCAATATTTCTGGTGGGTGTTCTTTGCAACGCTTGCAGCCTATGTCACTGATTACTTCTACGGGAAGCAGGTATTGGGAAAAATCCATGAACGCCTGCTGCGCTTTTTAGAGCTAGGCCGAGTTGGGTTTGGTGGTTCTGCCCGTTTTGCAGGGTTATTAGAAGAGTGGCGGACGCTATACAAAAACCAGAAAGAAGGGCTATTTATGGGGCGTTCTCTTTACAACCCATTCCTCTATGTTGGCCTTGAAGATAGCAGGCACATGATGACGATTGCAGGATCACGCGCCGGTAAGGGTACGAGTGTTATCATACCCAATCTCCTGCTTTGGAAAGGTTCGGCAGTAGTCATAGACCCTAAAGGGACGAATGCAGCCGTTACCGCACGCAGACGTAATGTAATGGGTCAGGATGTACATATAATCGATCCGTTTAGTATCACAAATCTCGAAGCAGCTTCGTTTAATCCACTCGCTTCCCTTGATCCTGATTCAGAGCATATCAGAGAACAAATCTCCATGATCGCCGAAGCCTTGGTAGTGCCTGATGAAAACCAGCGTGAACGGCACTGGGATGATGGAGCTAAAACCATTATTGCAGGACTAATTGCCCATTTGGTGAGTTCGCCTAAGTATGAAAAACCAAGCCTGCCCATGCTCCGGGATTTGATTTCAATGGATAGTAATGACCAGGCCAAGCTTTGGGCGGAGATGTCTATGAATGATGGCGCAGGGCGGTTGGCAAAAGATGCAGCTTATCGCGTGATAAGAGGTATTGGCACGAATGAAATATCGAGCATCTTATCAAATGCTGATAAACATACTGAATGGCTCTCCAGCCCAGCAATGAAAAAGACGCTGGGCTCATCCAGCTTTAATTTTGCCCAGATGAAGGATAGTGCAACAACGATATACCTCGTCATACCACCCCACTATCTGGAAACACATAATCGGTTCCTGCGCCTGTTTGTCAATCTAGCGATTAGCCAGATGGGGATTGGAGGACGCGCTAAAGTACCTGTGCTGCTAATGATGGATGAGTTCCTGGCTCTGGGTAAAATGAATGAGGTTGAAAAAGCCTTTGGATTAATGGCGGGCTACAATCTCATCATGTGGCCATTTGTTCAGGATATGGGGCGTTTAAAAAATATGTATGGTGCGAGTGTGAATGCCTTTATTGCCAATAGTCGCGCAATACAGGTTTTTGGTGTGGTTGATAAAGAAACCAAAGAGTTCATCAGTGAATTTATGGGAGACAGGCGTATCAGCAAGCGTGCCAAAATCGGCGGTTTGAATGATGTCGTTCCCCTTAGAAAACCAGACGAAGTCGCAAAGGAAATAGAAGCAGATGAAGATGTACAATACATCCTTCGCGCAGGTAAAGCACCGCTTGTGCTCGAAAAAGTGCGTTACTATGACAGCGCACCAATAAAGGCGCTTGCAGGCCTTGCGATTGTTGGCTCAAAAGGACTTGGGATATTTCATGGACTGTATGATAAGGACCCGGATTACAGCGGCTAAAATTATTTTAAGACAGATACGATTATAAGCTATAGCTAAACACTGAACAAAAATAAATAACAATTTTCACTAAGACATGTTGATATAACACGATAAAACAAATATTGATGTTCCTCCCCCATCTATTATTTTGCCAACATACTAGTATGCCTGTTTAGACTTTAGCCGTACACTAGGCATTGCCGTGAAGATATGTTGGTATTGTTCCCAATAACTATCAAATATCTTCTCATTTTCTCTCTGAGATAAAACAAAGCAAGGTTTGCTAATATTCATCCGTTGAAAGCCATTTGGAGTAACAACAGCAATACCTCTTTTTTCTATTGAGTAGTCGACAAACATTATTGATAGAGGAACAAAATCATATTTTTTGACAACAAATCTCCCTTTGTATATATCTTGAGTATCAAAATAATCAACCAACTCCTGAAAATATTCAACTGACTCAGTTAAATGTCTTTTATACTCCTTTGTTTCAAGAATGTTTTCCCATGTTTTGACAGCATGGGCACAATTTTCATCGCACATCATTATTTCAAAACGAGATTTTGGTGACCTATCAAATAGTGATTTTAATTCAGTTTTGAAGCGACTTCTATTTTCTTCTGATTGGCTAATAAAGCCGTGGTTCTGTCCGGCTAGTCTAATATGACTTTTTGCCTGTGCAATTAAGCTAAAACAATCATAAGGGGTTTTTGAAACACTGGACGCTGTGGGTACAAAGCACATATCATATTGACCCGAGATAACATGGTCTGTTGGCGTAAACGATAATCTACCTCTAATCTTGTTAGCTGTTATTTTAATCTTTTGAGTTAATTTATTAAGCTCGTTAACATTATACGTAATTGTGGCGTTATTCTGAATATCAAAATAGAGATCTTCAATATCTTGGACTAATAATATAGTATTCTTACCCAATGCTGTCGCATATCCGTATTCCCAAGCAACATTTGGATTTCTTCCACTAACATCACACACACATAAGTGTGACTGACGAATTAATTCTTCTATTTGGTCTGTCAATTTACTTGTAGTGTACGTTTCATCAACTAAGATTGCATCAAAATTGGCTTGATCTAACGCTACTCTTATTGCTTCTCTAACGGCGTTGGTATTATCATTGAAGGGCATCATAACGAATGCCTGAAGAGTTTCCCCTATCATTAGCAATTTAATTTTTATGTATTTATAAACACACTTAGCAGACTTATCAGAAATCTTACATAGTTGACCTCTTTGTGGTATAAAACCTATCTCATGCGCTTGCTATCATTGGAGCGCTTTTGAAAATCCTGACGTATCTGTTCGGTGCGGCGTTTGAGTTCTTCCTGGCGCTCTATTTCTTTTAAGGTTGCTTCACGGCCTTTATCACCATAGTGGATACCACCAAACTTTTGCTGAGCAGCAGCAATTTCAGCATTGACGCGTTGCATTTTTTGGGTGTTGTCATTGGCACGAGCTTTAGCCTGCATCTCAGACGTACCAACATACTTCTTGCCAGAATAAAACACCTCCCATTTATTTGTTATCTCCGCTTTAGCGGCGTTTACATTAGCTTGGTACTCCTTATCAATCAGGTCGAAGCCCTTCCTGTCCATAGTTGCAGATTTGGTGGTTAATCAAATATACAAAAAGTGAAGGTTGTGGATTATCACATGCAAGTTGAGAACTTACATTTCATAAACATCTATTCCACTATTATTTACTGCCGTCCTGTAATCGTCCTCGCTGGATAACATTCTCCCAATAAATACATCTTTCCATTTTGGAGTTTTAAACAATCCCCCCATATCAGATTTAGATATCCAGTTATTTCTTAGAGCCCAACCATCTGCATTACTTCCCCATTGTATCCGGCATCTGCCGTACCTTTGCGCTTCGCAAAACTGGTTCCAATCATTACCTGTTAATAGTGCCATTTTTTTATAGTTTAGATATTTAAATCTACTGAAATATTTGTTGACACGTAATAAATATTATGGCAAAATATGTCGTTAAGCTAAAAAACTTCATAGTTTCAGTTCTTTATAAGGAGTGCAAATATGTTTTCGATTGCAGGAATTGGTTCAAAAATAAAATCAGCATTTAAAACGGAAGCAAAAGTCAGAGTTGTTCATTTGGACAAAAAGCCTGAGAACTTTGACGAAGCTATTGAGCTTTTTGTCAATTTGCACAATGAGAACAAATACGAATACGGTGCAATTGAAACAGCGACTTTAAACCATCTCATCGAACAGGAATTCAATAAAGAGTTAGCGGATGAGAAAGACCCTGTACAAGCTGCGGAAAATGTTTTCAAAAAACTATCATCTGAACTCTCCGAAAAACTCATTATGGCTTGTGAATTGAATGGCAAGGCGAAGGATTTCTACTTTGATGATGGTTGGAAGGGCTTTATTCACGGTTCAATTGGTTGCCACCTATCACTCGTATTGGCTGATTTTGCTGCCCTGCACATGCCTGGTCAAGAAAAGAAACCCAATATTGGTGTTTTTAGAACCTACGACACCCAGCCAAAAGACGATAATACTGCTGAACTAAATTAACCTAGCGGTTCATGCCCTCGTCCTTTATCTCTGTTTTGTTGCATCCTCCGGCGCAGTTCGTCCGTACGCTTTTTAACCTCATCATCTTGAGGCTGCTCAGGTCTGGAGTCTTCCATTTTTTTATCCAATGCCTGATGTTGCTCGGCCATACGTTTATCCATATCGGAAAGCATTTTCTTTAAGGCTTCGAGTTCTTCCAGCCTTTGCCGTTCTTTAGCAGGACTGCCTGTGGCTTGATTTTCTTTCTTCCGGATTTCCTTTAGTAAATCCTCACGCTTGTAAAACTGTTTTTGCTTGCCAGACAAAGCATCTTTCTTAATATCTTTTTTCTGTTCCCATGCACGTTGTTCATCGAGCTTTCGTAGATGCTCGGTATCGGGGTTATGTTCTTGCTGTTTGGGTGGCGGTGTAATAATAACCCGTTGCTGTGATTTCTTCTGTTCCGCCTTATTTTCTTTTTCATCTATGGCAGCATCAACGATCCTTTTCTGACGCTCCGTTTCGTATCGGTCGCGGTCAAAGTGTTTGCGCTGATGCGCAATCTCTTTGGCATCTGGTAGCTCACCCATGCCTTGCAGGCGCGTTTTAATCTCGTTCGCCCGCTGGCCTTTGAGCTGCCGCGAAAGAGAATAAATCTCGCCTGCTTTATCAACGAGCACAAACCCGCGCCTATCCCCTTTGGCAAGAGTATAACCGGAATGTTCCAAAGCCGACTGAAAGGATTTACCACTATCAGATTGCTCGTAGAGTTTTTGAATTTTAGGTGCAAGGTCGACCTTCCTTTCCCGGTGTTTTACCAACGCAAACATTCTGTTGTAGTCACGGTCATTTCTGCGTTTCTCGTTATTAATGACACGCTGTTCGCAGAGTATTTCACCGTCTTTGCGTTCAACCCCTTCAGCCCATTGAGACATGGTTAATCTATCGTGGGAAACCACCTTGGTTTTACCTGTTTCAGGATGGACAAGATTACAAATCACATGCACGTGCGGATGAGCGGTATCATTATGAGCCACAAACACGGCTTCATGCTCCTCTAGCTGTAACAAGCCAAGGGTTGTAAATGCTGACTCTAACATGGTTTGTTTATCGGGCTGCTGATGCGGGGCCCAGGCAAGGGAAAATGTATAGACCGCTCCCTTTGTCGCTTTTCGTCCGGTGGCTTTTATACCCGCCTTGCGTTTGAGCATTTCAGCATTCATAGCCGTGTACGCCATCCACTTAAATGCCTTATCCGGGTCTTTGGTTGGGATGTTATGGATGTACGTCCACTCTATACGCTCTTTTGTTTTTGCCTGCTTGTCGTGCAGGAAATACAGGCCAGCGCCTTTGAATGAATGTCCTCTGCTTCCGATACGTGGCACCATGATTAATCCTTTTCCATCAGTTCATCAATTACGGTTTCAAGTTTGTGCCAGAGCGTGACAAGCTCAATCGGCATTACACCAGTGCTGTTTAACTTCTTTGTCTGCTGATTAAGGTTCACGCCCAGCCTGCGAAGTTGTCCTGCAACTTCCAGATTCAGGCTGCTGCCCTTTACAATGATCTCTCCACGAAGAGCCATGTTGCGCATGAACTCACTAACGGACATGCCAGCCTGGCTGGCTTTGTTAAGGATGAGTTTCTTTTCGTCTTCCGTACACCGGACAGGCGGAAGGCTGTGCGACATTTTGGTCGCATCGTCTTTGGTTGGTCTTGCCATGATGCTCCTTTTTGAGGTTATCAAAACGGGTTCATTTAAGGTTCAGGGGGGATGCAACGGGGGGACTATGTCACCCCTTGCCAAGAGTTTTTGCATCGCAAAAACATATCTTGCTACTCTGGAATTTCTTTAAGGTACGAAACTTTCGTCACATGGGGCAGGTGACACGCTATTGAACCTTGCACTTAAGGTTTTCATTGCAGCAAATATGCGTGACCATGGACTGCGGATTGGCATTTGGGTTTTCTCTGCCGGTAGTAATATAGGGCTGTTGGTATAAGGCATGATCTTCCTTTCCGGTGGTAGTTGAGGAACAAAAAAAGCGGCGCACTTCTGGTGCGCCGCTTTAATGGATATACGTGTTGAATTATGTGCTTATTGATGATTTTTCATCTGAAAGCGTCCAGACCAGTTGTGTCCGGATTTTGGCATCTCCGCAGGAGTAGAGTGCAATATGCAGGGCCTCTGCTAATGTAGTACCTTCTCCTTGATACCATTTGTCACAGCCTTCGACTTGAGCCCGAACAATGTACTGAAAATTAATATTTGGCATAATATTCTCCTGTTTTAAGGTTGAAGCCGCTACCGATGCGGTCTTTATGTGTTGTCCAGCGGAGCGGCTATAAGAACGGTTTTGCATAGAATTTTGTCTCGCGAGGAATTACGCCGTAGGCGTGAGGGGAAAATTCGTCATTGCAAAACGGTTCGGCTGCTCCAACAATCACATAAAAAAGACAGCTTCGGTAGCGGGAGTGGTGAAAAATGCTGTGGAATAGACTATAAATATGACAAACAGGTAGCATGTGTCTTAGTCTGGTAAAGCTGGTATAATCGTGGTGAAAGCCTGACTTCCTGTTGGCGTACTGCATGGCCTGGAAAATAGGTTTGCATACTATCAACTAAGCTGCACCTTAGATATTTTCCAGACATCCGTTGTTTATGCTGACTTTTAAATGCTTTACATGTGCGGTTTTATTACGTCACCTTATCAGAAAAAATCCAAATCATTTTAAACTAAACAATTCCTGTGAACATTTCGGTGAGGCTTTGTCTTCTCATAGTATGAAGAATAACATTAGCTACATTTTCTGTAGCCGTTCTTTTGGCAGTATTTATTAAATATGCATAGCCTTTGGTTGTATTAACATTCCTATGGTTTAAAATATCACCTATTTGGTGTAGATCATAACCGGAGGTCAAAGCAAAAGACGCAAAAGAACGGCGTAAATCATGCAACCTAAAATCCTTAAGTCCTGCCATAATGCGAATGGTATTCCAGTGCCTCTTGATATTCCGCAATGGCTGACCTTTTTTCTTAGGCGAAGGAAATACCCAGGGACTGTCAGGATATTTTTCAAACAAATCGATCAGTATTTCTATTGCTGCTCTGGGAAGCATTTTTTCATCTGCTTCTCCGTTTTTGCTATCTGGCAACATCAATACCCCGGTTTTAAGGTCCACCCATTCCTTTCTCGCACTTAACCATTCTGATTTTCTTGCTGAGGTTAGCAAGTACAACATGACACATGCGCTGGCTTTATATTGTTCAGCGCCTTTTATTCTATACATTTCCAGAGCTTTGAATAACCTGCGAGGCTCATCACCTGTAAGATGCCTTCTTCTTTTCCTTTCGGAATGTAACTTAACCGCAATAAATGGTTGCTTACCCTCATATCTCCCTAACGTCTCTGCAACTGAATACAGTTTCTTCAAAATTTTAATTGAGCGATTAGCTGAATAGGGCTTTGCAATGCTTCTGTGGAAACGATTGACATCCTCCGGTAGAATATTTGTTAAGGCAATATCTCCGAACTCCGGCTTGACATATTTGTTATATAGGGTCCATTCAGAAAGGGATGATTGCTTAAGCTGTGGTTTGAAGTGCTCTTCCCAATCGCTATAGGCATCAGAGATCGTATAGCTTTCCTTTACTGCCTTTACCTCAAGTTCACGGGCTTTTTGTTTAAGATACAATTCAGGGTCAATGCCATCCTTTGACAGTACATAATATTGTTTGGCTTTTGTCCTGGCATCATCCAGACTGATAGAGCCACATTGCCCAAGATTTGCCAGTTTTTGTTTTTTCTCTATTCTGTATTTGTAGTAAAAACTGGTCTTGGTTTTTTGTTTATAGACGTAGAAGCCTACTACCTCTATATCCCATATTTTATCCCCTGTATCTAATTGCTGTATTTTTGATTTAGTGATGAGTGTTTTAGTGCTTTTCATAGGCATCTCCTTGCTCTAGATTTTATACCATATTTATACCAAACGCAATTATAAAATGAGAACATCTGTGAACATTTTTGCAACGGGTCAGAATGAATATATATGAATGAAATGATGAAAAACGGCTTTCATCAATCATTTCGGAGCATGTGAGATGGAGGTATTTTGGTATAAAATGGTGGGTGGTACTGGGATTGAACCAGTGACCCCTTGCGTGTCGGGCAGTTGGCCGGACAATTGCTTAGTGTTGCAATTTCAATTGCTTAACCAGCATTTTATTGCATAATCAACCCGCCATCTTTGATTTTATACCATATTTATACCACATCCTGCACGTACTGACATGATCACAGACAAAGGTACCAACCTTGTATTCTTAACTGTATGGTACTGCTGGTGTTCATGTAAATATTTATCAATAGACTGCTGTGTATA
>ENA-OWNT01000256-OWNT01000256.1-seawater-metagenome-genome-assembly--contig:-NODE-256-length-147408-cov-11.179114_pt1 | contig 147408 bp, 118 predicted proteins | sample MGYA00238136_ERZ651165 | MGnify/ENA primary metagenome ERZ651165 (study PRJEB26861, sample SAMN08777766) | seawater metagenome | isolation source: coastal seawater | place: USA: Florida | collected...
TTGTTCGGTTGGGGTCAGTCAGGGGGCCCCATCCGCCCTTCGGGCACCTTCCCCTGGAGGGGAAGGACTGTGACAGTGGCTTGTTGTTCGGTTGGGGTCAGTCAGGGGGCCCCATCCGCCCTTCGGGCACCTTCCCCTGGAGGGGAAGGACTGTGACGATGGCACCTTCCCCTGGAGGGGAAGGACTGTGACGATGGCACCTTCCCCTGGAGGGGAAGGACTGTGGCGGAGCCTCCGAGGCGTCAGGCGCGGTCGATGACTTGGTCGGTGGGGTGGAGGAAGAGCTCGTAGGAGCCCTTGCCGTCGGCCTTTACGAGGTCGGGGCGCACGCCGTGGGTGCGGAGGCTGCGCCGTAGCCGCATGAGGCAGTTGTCGAAGCGGGTACGCAGGCGGTGGTCGGAGTGGGTGGCGGGCCAGACCTCTCGGGCGACGGCGCGCCAGGGGGATGGGGCGTTCATCAGGGCGAGCTCGGTGAGCAGGCGGGCCGGCGTGCCGACGAGGCGGAGGATGACGGTGTTGTCGCGGCTGATGTGGACGGTCTCGGTGCGGACTTCGATGTGCAGCGGGGATGCCAGGCGGCCGTCGAGCTGGGTGGCGGCGGCCTGCTTGCCGTGGGCGACCTGGACGACGCGGAGGGGGAATTCGCCGATGTGCACGGTGGTGTCGGGCTGGAGGATGGTTTCGGTGGCGGCCTGTCGCAGGCGCCAGTCTTCGCCGTCGCTGAAGAGGATGGCGTCGGCATCGGGTTGGGTGCCGCGGCGCAGGCGTGGGCGCGGTGAGACGGTGAGGGAGACGACGCCGGCGAGCAGCTGCCGGGGGAGGGCGGGGCCTTGGATGGCGAGGCTGTGCTCGGGGGCGAAGACCCGCAGGACCTCGATGGAGAGGTGCTGTGCGAGGAAGATGACCTGCCCGGGGGCGAGATCGAGCTCGGTGAGGGCGCCTTCGCCGAGGGAAAACCGGCCGCGGAGGGCGAGGAGCTTGAGGGCGGGGCCGCGCAAGCTGACCATGGCGTGGGCTTCGGAGATGCGGGGGTCGGCGAGCCAGGCGGCGCACGACCAGTGGCGGCCGAGGAGGTCGCCGGGGACCAGCTCTACGGTGCTGCCATCGGGCAGGCGGACTTCGACGGCGGCGTGCATTGCTGGCCAGTGTAATGGTCGGAGCGGTGTGCGGGGAGGGCGTGCGAGGGTCTCGGGAGGCGGTCAATCTTCTTGGCTGCGGCGCCACCTCCCCCTGAAGGGGGAGGACTCTGTTGGCAATGTTAGATGCGGCGCAGCTGGGTGCCGCCGAGGGCTTCGCGGAGGATGCGGACCTGGGCGTCGAGGATGCCGTCGGCGGTGACTTCGATGCTGGCCATGGTGTCGAGCTTCTGGATGATGGCCTGCATCTGGGCGGCCGGGGTGCGAGCGGGATGGCCGGGGGCGTTGCGCCAGGTGTCGAGACGGGCGGCGAGCACGGAGTGGGGGTCGGCGACTCTGCGGGCATGGGCGGCCCAGGGGGCGACTTCGGGGGTGAAGGGCTGGCCCAGGGCGTCGAGCCAGAGGTCGACGAGGGCGGGCCAGATGCGGGTGACCTCGGGGAGGGGTTCGGTGAGAACGCCCACGCACGGCAGGGTGTGGGTGGTGGGGAACCACTCGTGGTGGAGGCCGGTGTCGATGAGGATGCGGGGCGGCTCGAGCTGCGGGGAGCGGTGCGCGGGGATGCCGAGCCAGCCGTTGGAGAAGGTGCGCTTGATGAGCCAGCCGCCGTCGAGCTCGCCGGTGGCGGCCCAGGTGGGGGGGGCTGCGCTGGAGAGGGCGCCGAGACCCCGGACGGCCGACCAAGACAGCGCGTGCTGGGGTGTGTTGGGGGTGTGGGGGCCCCCGTGGATGGCGAGCGGGAGGGTGTCGGGGGTGACGGCCCAGCCGGGTTCGTCGAAGGCGCGGGCCAGGGCGTCGAGCCAGCGGGCGCGGAGGGGGGCGCTGGTGTGGGCTTGGATGTGTTGGGCGAGGGCCTGTGCGACGGTGTGCCGTTGGATTGGGTTGTCGAGCCCTTGGATGGTGAGGAAGGGTTCGTGGGTGAATGGGGTGCCCTGTGACGGGGGGCCCGACCAGGCGGCGATGCCGGGTGCGCCAGCGAGGAAGCGCTCGGGGCTGGTGGGGTGGGGGCCGGCGACGTGGATGGGGCGGCCGTGGGGGGCGGTGTCGATGAAGCCGATGCCCACGATGGGCTCGAAGGACTGCCAGGCGGTGGCGACGTGCGGGGGGAGCTGGAGCCGCTGGCCGGCGGTGACTGCGGCGGCGAAGTGGGTGAGGGAGGCGCCGATGGGTGCGGGCTGCCAGTCGTTGGGAAGGCCGAGCTGGAGGCTGTGATCGGCGGTGGGTTCGATGCGGAGGACGTGGGCGAGCAGGCGGCAGCGCAGGGAGAGGGGGACGGAGTCGTCTTCGATGGCCAGGCGGGCGGCGTGGCGGAGGACGAGGTCGCGGAAGGCGGGCTCGGGGAGGAGGTGGGGGAGCACGCCTTCGACGCCGACGCAGAAGCCCGGGATGTCGAGCGGCAGGGACCGGACGCCGGTGGTGGTGCCGTCTTCGATGATGAGCACGGCGATGTGGCCGGCAGGGACGAGGGCGGCGGGCTGGGAGTCGGTCCAGACCATGGCGCGCCAGATGCGGCCGAAGGGGTCGGTGGTGCGGCCTTCGAGGGTGTGGAGGCCGATGGTGCCGGCGGCGGCGCGGACGGCGAGGTCGATGGAGGCGGTGTCGGTGAGCTGTCCGACGGGGCGGCCGAGGTCGGCTTCGAGGTGTGCGCCGGCATCTTGGGGGAGGATGAGGACGGCGAAGGGCAGCCGGAGGGGGTCGGCGGCGTGCTGGACGGCGGACTGGCTGGCGACCGCGGGGGTGAGCTGGAAGAGCGGGACGGTGGCGGGGATGGCGCGGAGGTCGGCGAGCGGGATGCGGTGACGGGGCGCGAGCTGGTGGATGACCTCGGGGAGCTCGACTTGGTCGGCTTCGGTGTCGACGGGTTCGGGGACGGGGGAGACCCAGTCGGGGACGAAGCGGCGGGCGAGCTCGGTGGTGGGGCCGCGGAGGTAGGCCAGAGTGGCCTGGAGACGTTCGTCGCGGACGATGTCGGCTTGGTCGGCGGTCTTGCGCAGGCGGTCGTCGCACACCACGCCGGCGAAGCGATGGGGCAGGCCGCCACCGGTGCGGGGGGAGCGCACGGTGCCGAGCTCGTCGAGCATGAGGGTGGTGATGCGGACACCGCCCACGACGATGTCGACACGGCTCTCTTGGGGCCGCAGGTAGAGGCTGCCGCGACGGCCGCTGGGGCCTTCGTCGAACGCGACGTCTTCGCCTTGGTGGAAGGCGCGGATGCGGCGGGAGGCCCGGTAGCCGAAGGGCGCGGAGCCGTTGAGGAGGATGGGGACCGGGGTGTAGCGGCACTGTTCTTCGACCAGCACCTGCTCTTCGGTGACCGATGTGCGGCGCCAGAAGGCCCACCACTTCCGGGGGCGTTCCATGGCGATGTAGGTGCCGGCGAGGGCGGAGTCGGGCGCGCCCACGGTGCCGGAGCCGTCGGTGGCGAGGTCGAGGCGGAGGGTCTCGCCGGGCTGGCCGCTGCCGGACTCGATGCGCACGGTGCCGCCTTCGTCGCGGAGCATGGCGTTGACGGCGATGGCGAGCTGGACGAGGTGGCGGTGTTCGCCGTCGGCGGTGTCGGCGAAGAGGTAGTCGAAGAGGTGCTCGAGCTCGTGTTCTTCGAGGCGCGGGGTGCCCACCCAGGCGACCACGAGGCGGTCGGGGTGGGTGTCGATGGCGATGTAGGTGGCGCCTGCGAAGACGGCGGCCTGCACCAGCTCGAGGACGGCCTGACCGGGGCGGCGGAGGGCGAATTCCCGCAGCTTCTCGATGGCCTGGGCGCGGCTGAGGGTGAAGTGTCGGCGCTCGACGAACTGGCCGGGAGCGCGCGCGCGGGCGAGGATCTGGTCGAGGTCGCTCATGCCTGGACGGCCTCACGGATGGCGTCGAAGCGGCGGCTGCGGAGGGCGTCTATTGATGCGAAGACGCCCTGCAGGAGGGCGAAGGCGGCGAGGTCGGGGGCCACGCGGGCGACCCTTGCGGCGAGGGCGACGTTGCGGTGGTCGACGTTGACCCAGACGTCGCGGACGCCCATGAGCCGAGAGAGGGCACCGGCGTCGAGCTCGGTGCGGCGCATGGGGACGGACTTGGGCTCGCGGGTGACGGCGAAGGGGGCGTCGAGGCCGTGCACACGGCACCAGTGGAGGGTGAGGGAGTGCACGGCTGCGCGGCGGAGCACGCTGTGGATGGCGCCGACGAGGGTGGGGTCGGGCGGGGCGTTGGCTTCGATGAGCACCCAGCGGCGGTCGACGGGGACGGGCAGGCGGACCTGGAGGGCGCGGGCGAGGGCGCGGACTTCGAGGCTGTCGACGAGCACGGTGGCGCGGGTGCGGGCGACGGCGGTGGCGAGGGGGGTGGGGCGTCGGGCGAGCTCGAAGGGGACCCTCTGGACGAGCAGGGTGGGGGGGCCTTCGAGCTGGGGGACGTGGACCTCGCGGGGGCGGGCGAGGCTGCCGGTGTGGCCGGCGATGGTGGCGAGGGCCTTGAGGGTGGGGGTGAGGTCGGTGTGGGCCTTGGCGGCTTCGAGGTGCGCTTCGTGGATGCGGGCTTCGACCTTGGCGGCGGCGCGTCCGAGGACGTCGATGGCGCGCTTCCAGGCGTCGTCCTGGATGACGTTGTCGCGGGTGAGGGTGTGCTCGAGGCGGCGGTCCTGGACCTTGAAGCGGAGGTGGCCGAGGGTGTCGTGGTGCTCGCCCAGGCAGGAGGGCTCGGTGGTGGACAGCAGCGTGAGGCCGCCGTTGTACCAGCGGTAGGCGGGCGTGCGGCCGAGACCGGCCCAGACCTGGATGCCGTCTTCTTCGTGCTGGACGACCCAGTCGGTGTCGGGGAGGTCGAGCGGGCGGGTGATGACCCGGGCGACGGGTGCCGCGGCTTCTTCGAAGGCGGCGAAGGGGTCGGCGGGGAGGTGGGGGTCGGGGGCTGCCGAGGCTGCGGGGCCATCGAGGAGGGCGCTGTCGTCGAAGGAGACGGGGACCTGGCAGTGCTCGCACCAGAAGGTGAGGGCGTCTTCGATGTCGCGCCGCCACTCCAGGCGCCGGGCGGTGGGGATGCGCTTGAAGAGGGTGATGCGGGTGCCGCTGCGGGGGCTGTCGAGGGCGAGCTTGTCGAAGCTGCGGTCGGCGTGGAAGACGAGCTCCCAGCTCTTGCCGTGTCGGCCGGTCTCGACGTGGACGACCTCGGGGGCGATGGCGAAGACGGACGTGAAGCCGATGCCGAAGCGACCGATCTTGGAGAGGTCGCCGGCCTTCGACGACGCGAACATCCGGGTGAGCTCGTTGTCGATGACGTGCTCGTCCATGCCTTCGCCGAAGTCTTGGACGGCGATGGACAAGACCCCGGCGTCGTCGCCGGAAGGGGTCCAGCCGAGCACCACCTCGACGCGCGGACTGCCGGCGTCGATGCTGTTCTGGACCAGCTCGCGCAGGCAGTCGAGGGGGCGCGCGAACTGGCGGACCAGGTTCTCGAGCGCGGCGTTGAACAGCCCGGGCGGCACCGGGCTGTTCGTGGATGTGGTGTCCCCCGACCCCACGGCTCAGTGCAGGCTGAGCGTGGGGACGTACAGCGGACCGAGCGGCAGGGGCGCCATGGAGAAGAGCTGCGTGGTGACGCCCATCATGTCGGTGACGGCCGGCAGGCCCAGCTGGTCGATGAGGGCCTTGCGCTCACCGGATGCCGAGGAGGGGAGGGTGCCCACGGCGTGGAGGGCGGCGCCCAGGCGCGGAACCCAGCTGTCGTCGTCGGAGATGTCGTCGAGGAGGACGACGTCGAGGCCGTAGCCTTCGCCCAGCACCGCTTCGTAGGCTTCGGCCATGCGCTTGAGGTTGACCTCGGGGTCGCCGTCGATGCGGACGTCGTAGCGGAGGATGAGCGCGGCGTCTTCGCGGTTGGCGAGGGGACGGGCCAGAGCATCGAACACGGTGCGGAGCTCGTCGTCGCTCGACCAGTCGGGCCACACGAACAGGCGGAAGCGGGCGCGCGACATGATGGGCCAGGGCTCGACGCCGTCGGTGCCGCGGAGCAGCCAGGTCTCGGTGGACAGGGCGGGTGTGCCGCAGTCGTTGGCGATGGCTTCGATGGTGGCGTCTTCGTCGCGGCCGGTGGGGGTCCAGCCGTCGACGGTGCCGACGAGGCGGTCGAGCTCGCCGGGGGTGCCGCTGGCTTCGGCGACCTGGACGTCGGCCCAGCCACCCTTGGGGCCGGGCTCGATGCGCTTGGTGAGCTCGAGCACGGCGGTGCGGACCTCTTCGGCGGCCGGACCACCGTTCTCGGGGTCGGCGTAGACCACGAGGGTGGTGTCGTCCATGGGGCCGAAGCCCACGAGGTAGCGGGCGAGAACGCCGAGCCATCCAAGCTCATCGTCGGCGATGGGGCGCAGGAGGTACCGCGTGCCCCGCGCGCCGGGAAGGGGGAGCTTCTGGCTGCGGAGGAGGGCGGCGTAGCTGTCGTGGCCCACGGCTTCGAGGCCTTGCAGGCGACCGGTGGCTTCGGCGATGCGCTGGAGGTGCGTGAGCAGCTGCCCGGCGCGGCCTTCGAGGTCGGAGGCGAGCTGAACCCAGTCGCCGCCGAGGTTTTCGAGGGAGTAGAGCTGCGGGCCGGCGGCCAGGCCATCAAGAGCTGCCCGGACGGGGGCCACGCTGGCGCCGTTCTGTTCGAGCAGCTGGGAGAGGTCGGCTTTGGTGATGTGGTGCAGGCCCGATGCATCGAGCGCGCGGGTGGAGGCGGCGTGCAGGGCGACGCGGTCGGCTTCGCGGGCCACGATGCCGGCGAACCAGGCGTCGAGGTCGGTGTTTTCGACCACGCGCACGCGGGCGTCGGGGATGGCGAGGGTCTCGTAGCCCTGGGCTTCGAGGCGCCAGCCAAGGTCTTCGGCGGCGGCGGCACCACGGGCGCTGTCGAAGCCACCGGCGGACACCACGGCGTCGCGGAGCATGGAGAGGTTGCCGGCGAGGATGCGGTGGGCGGGCTGCAGTGGGACGCCTTCGCGGTCGAGAACCCAGGCGGCGGGGTCGGCGCTGGCGAGGGCGCGGGCCACGGGGCTGTGGAGGTTCTCGAGCGGGTGCTCCATGCTGCCCATCACCACGATGAGCTGGCCAGGGCGGTCGCGGTGGGCGCGGATGTGGTGCTCGGCGAGGTCGGGGAAGGCCACGCAGCTGGCGCCGACGAAGAGCACGACCTGGCCGCGGGCGGCGTCGACACCGGCCTGCAGAGCGGCGCCGAGGGTGGCGTTCTCGGCGGCGATGGCGGTGGACGGCTGCCGGTAGGACAGAGCGCCGAGGGTGGTGGCGAGCGAGCCGTCGCCGTGGTCGACCGTGACGACCTCGAAGGTGCCGGGGGGGAGCACCTGGCCGTAGAGCGACTCGAGGGTGTCGGAGACCGACGTGATGGTGCCCGAGCACGGCACGATGATGGACAACCAGGGGGTGTCGAGGCCGAAGGGCTCCTGGTGCGCGTGCAGCAGGTGCAGGTTGGCGTAGTGGGGGAAGCGCTCGGCGGCGAAGGTGTCCTGCGACACGACGGTGTAGGCGGTGTCGAGGTTGTGGGTGCGACCGGCGGCCTGCGCGGTGAGGTAGGCCGACAAGACGGACGGGAACCAGGCGGCGCCGGTGACGGTGCCGGCGGACGACCCGCGGATGGCGAGGCCGGCGTCCCAGCACTGGGGCGGGCGGTCGGCGTCTTGGGCGGGGTTGATGACGTGCTGGACCCCACCGGCACCGGCCAGGCCGACGTTGCTGGTGACGAACGCGGCTTCGGGGTTGGCCTCGAAGGCTTCGACCACTGCGGTGATCTGGGCGGGGTCGTAGGCGGCGTCGACGCGGCGGAGGATGATGGGCGCGCCGTCGGTGGCGCTGGCGAGCGCGGCCAGGGCATCACCGATGGTGAAGGATGCGCCCCGGATGCGGGTGCCGGTGGCCGGCGCGGAGACCGAGCCGTCGAGCGAGACGTCGAGGTAGAAGAGGCCGACGCGGAGGCCTGTGGGGGCCTGGAACTGACGGGCTGCGCGGGCGACATCGGCGTCGGACGCGACCGGGACCGCGACGGCGGCGTCGAGGGCTGCTTGGGACAATGGACTGGACTCCTGGTCTCGGCGCAGCCCGCATCACGGGGCCTCGGTCGGCGAGACAGGTTGGATGTGCTGGAGAGTGCTGGAGAGCGGGCGACTCAGCGCACCAGCTGGGACAGCAGGTTGTAGTTCTCGGTCTCGGCGGGGTCGAGCTCGCCGTCGGCGGCAATCATCTCGAGCATGGTCTTCAGGAAGATCTCGCGGTGCTCGACGGGGATGTCGAAGGGGTCGACGTCGTCGGGCTCGGGGGGCGAGGTGAGCCACGCCTGGACCTGGCCGGTTTCGTCTTCGTCGAGCTCGAGGCGGTCGATGAGCTTCGCGACGTAGGACCGCTCGGCTTCGTTCACTTCGAGGTCGGCCCACGCGAAGGAGCAGACGAATTTCATGAGCTGGAGGCGTTCGTCGCGATCCAGAGAAGACAGCATGACAACTCCCGTGCGGCGCCGACCCAACTGAGTCAGGCGGCGGCTGGACTGGTGTCGATCCTACCGTGTGGCGACGGGCGGGGGGTCACATGCGGCGGCGGAGGCGCAGGACCCGGGCGCGAAGGTCGGCGATGTCGGCGTCTTCCTCGACGGGCCAGTCGATGCCGGGATCGAGGTCGTGGTGCCACTTTGAGAAGGCGAGTCGCACGAGCGCACGATCGAGCTGGAGCCCCCAGAACCACACGGCCGGTCCGCGCTGGAAGAAGCGCTTGAGGCTCACGAGGAAGCGCCTGCGGGCGGGCACGAGCCACTTGATGTCGTCGGGCTGGAGGATGTGGGGGGGCTCGGTGGCCAGGTACTTGCGGATGACCCGGGCCTCTTGCACCCAGGTGACCAGGCCGGTGACCACCAGGATGAGCATGAAGGGGCTCTGGAGGATGATGACGGCAAGCGGCAGTCCGACGGCCAGCTGCACCACCTCGCTGTCACCCCCCGCCACCACCACGATGGGCGCCACGAAGGTGTTCCAGAGGAAGTGGGCAAACATCGCCATGCCCCAGAACAAGGGCACGAGGGTCCATCTCAGGAAGCCCTTGCGCAGCACCCGCACCAGGCCGAAGCCCATGCCGGTGAGCCCCGTGTACGAGACGTGGCTGGTGACGCCGTTGAGCACGCCGCGCAGGTAGGTGAGCTTGAGCATGTCGGGGATGCCGCCCGCATCGCCCGCTTGCACGTAATAGAGGATGTTCTCGAGCCACGCGAAGCCCAGTCCCACCAGCGCGCCGTACAGCATGCCATCGAGCACGTTGTCGAACTCGTGGCGGAACAGGAAGAAGATGAGCATCACCGCCAGGCCTTTCGTGAGCTCTTCGATGAACGGGGCGCTCACGGAGGCGGTGAGCTGGTTGGCGATGAAGGCGTCTTGGATGACCTGGCCGGCCGCGATGCCGAAGGTGGTGTTGACCACGAGCGAGTAGCCGGTGGCGAACACCGCTCCCCACACGAACGCCGCGACCACGAGGTACAGCGGCTCGGGCTCGTTGCGGTCGAGCCACAGCAGCATCAGGCCGTACGGGATGGTGGTGGCGCTGGCGAGCACCGTGGCGAGCATGAACACCCACGGGCCATTCGAGAAGGTCATGGCGGTGGTGAGCGCGATGATGGACAGCCCGATGACGAACGGGAACATCAACAAGAACACGCAACCCCAGCGCAGGATGGGCGCGCCCCCTCGGCTGCGGAGCTGACCCGCGCGGGCCTTCGTGTTGGACATCGCCACTCCCTTTCATTCCGTCAGGCCGGATAGTCTATCGCTCGCGGTTCGGGGCGCCCCCGGAGCCACGGCCAACCCGGGCACGCTCGGACCCCCTCTCACATTGCGGTCGCGCCCGCATCGCTCGCCAGGACACCATGGCCTTCGACCCCGCACGCAGCATCACCACTCCCATCGTGATGGGCGTGGCCACGGTGGCCCTGAGCATCGCGCTGCTCATCGGCTGGATCCTGGTCATCGTCCGCAACCTCGAGCTCACCCAGAGGGTGTGGGCCAATTCGTGGCTCATGGCGGGCGGTGTGGTGAGCTTCGTGGTCATCATGGCCGTGCTGGTGCTGTTCAGCGTGTTCCTCACCCGTGAGATCCGCGAGTCCCAGCGCCAGGTCCGCTTCATCGACTCGGTCACGCACGAGCTGAAGAGCCCCCTGGCGTCATTGCGCTTGTGTGTCGAGACCCTCGCCCGCCGCGACCTCGACCGGGAGCGCCAGCGCGAGATGTTGCGGATGATGCTCGACGACATCGACCGCCTGGGCGCCTTCATCGACGACATCCTCGAGGCCAGCCGGATTCGCCATGGGCGGGGCGACCTCACGGTGTCGCGCGTGTTGCTCCAGGAGGTGGCCGACCGCGCTGTTCGCCATGTCCAGACCCGCTACAAGCTGGCGGATGGGGAGCTGGAGGTGGCCATCCAGCCGCCAGATCTCGTGCTCCTCACCGAACCCACCAGCCTCGAGGTGGTGCTCCGCAACCTGCTCGACAACGCCGTGAAGTACAGCGACCGCCCCGCGGAAGTGCGCCTCGACGCCAGTCTGTCTCCGCAGAACCGCGTGCACATCGCGGTCGTCGACAATGGCATCGGCATCCCACCCGAGCACCTCTCACAGGTCTTCGAGCGCTTCTACCGGGTGCCCGAAGAGAATGTGGCCGCTCGACGGGGTACAGGGCTGGGCCTGTACGTGGCATCCGCGCTGGTGCGGAACCTCGGCGGCCAGCTCCAGGTGGCCTCCCCTGGAGTCGGTGCCGGCACCACCATGCGCTTCGACATCCCCGGTCCGCCCGACGCCCAAGAGCGCTCCGCATGACTGACACCGCCCCCCGCCTGCTCGTCGTCGAAGACGAACGCCACCTGGCCACCGGCCTCAAGCTCAACTTCGAGTTTGAGGGCTTCACGGTCGACATCGCCGGCACCGCTCGCGAAGCGGCCGGCATGCTGGCCAGGCCCGAGCCCTACGCCGCCATCATCCTCGACGTCACCCTCCCCGACACCGACGGCTTCACCCTGTGCAAGCGCATCCGGGCCTCGGGCAACTTCACGCCGGTCATCATGCTCACGGCCCGCACCCGTGCCGAAGACCGCGTCACAGGGCTCGAAGCCGGCGCCGACGACTACCTGGGCAAGCCCTTCGAGCTCGATGAGCTCCTCGCACGTGTCCGCTCCCAGCTGCGCCGACGCCAGTGGGATGCCGCCCGCAGCCAGGCCATCGACCACCAGCACCTGCGCTTCGGTCGGGCCCAGATCGACTTCGACCGCCACGAGGTCACCGTGGGCGGTGTGGCCGTCAAGCTCACCAACCTCGAGCTCGAGCTGCTCAAGTACTTCGCCACCAATCCCGAGCGCGTCATCTCCCGCGACGAGCTGCTCGAGCGGGTGTGGAAGCTGCCGAACTACCCGAACACCCGCACGGTCGACAACTTCGTGTTGCGGCTGCGGCGCCACTTCGAAGACGACCCCGCCCGGCCGGTCCATTTCCTCTCGGTGCGCGGGGCGGGCTACCGATTCCTACCGCAGGGCACCACACGGGACTGATGGCCTCGCTGGGATAGCGGACGGTCTCTCCCGGAGATCTGCCATGTCCAACCGCCCCGGTCCCGCTCGTCGCATCGTGCTCGTCGACCGCATCCAGGCCGCACTGTCGCCCGTGCACCTGGAGCTCGAAGACGAATCCTACAAGCACAGCGCCGGTCCCGACGCCGGCACCCACTGGAAGTGCGTGGTGGTGAGCAGCGCGTTCGAAGGCAAGCGGTCGGTTGCCCGGCATCGGCTGGTGTACGGCGCGCTCGGCGACGCCATGCAGGACTTCGTGCACGCCTTCTCGCCCAAGACACTCACCCCGGCCGAATTCGAAGCGAAGGGGGGCACGGTGGCCCACAGCACGCCTGGATGCATGGGCGGCGGCAAGCACGGGTAGGTCCGCGGCGGGGATAGATGTTCGGAGCACTACTTGCGCACCGAACATCTATCGCGCAGCGAGGTCGTCTTCGTCGTCCATCACCATGGAGGCGGTCTGGCGAGCGGGCAGGAACCCGATGCGCACTTCGGTGCCGCCCCCGTCGCGCGGATGGACCGACACGTCTCCGCCGGCTCGACGGACCGCCAACGCTGCGAGCGTGAGTCCCAGGCCCAGGCCCTCTCCGGGCCGACGTCCGGTCACGAATGGGGACAGCACGCGGCCCACGAGGTCTTCTCGGACCCCATCGCCGCGGTCGCGCACACAGAACTCCACCTGGTCGAGGCTGGCGATGATCTCCACCTCGACCGGCTCGTCCCGACCGGCCGACGACTGGGCGTAGACAGCGTTCTGGAGCACATTGAAGACCGCTTCCTCGAAGCCGTGGACCGAGCCGTGCACCCGCCACTCGGTCCCGCCGCTGACGATGGGTGCCGGGGCTTGCGGGTTCGCCGCTGCGATTCGACGGAGGACCCGGCGCATGGCCGGACCGGTGTGAAGGGCCGCGGGCACGGTGTCTGCGAGTCGTGCGAGGTTCTGCAGTGCGCGGGTGAGGGCGCCGATGCGGTGTGCGGCTGCCTGGTCTTCGCGCAGCATGTCGCCCAGGTCGGCGAGCTCGTCTTCGAGTGCGTCGTCGTCTTGGTCTTCGCAGATCTCCAGGAGACGCTCGCAGGCGTCTTCGAGGTCGGCGTTGATGACCGTGAGTGGGTTGTTGACCTCGTGGGCGATGCCGGTGACCAGGCCGTGGAGGTGACCGTGCGTGGGCAGACCACCGGCCACCCGTCGCCGGATGACCGCGTTGTGGACCGACCGCACCAGGTTCTCGGCACTGCCGGGCGCGCGGAGCTCGAGGGGCATCCAGTCTTCGGCGCCGGTGAGGAATGCGGTGGTACGAAGCGCCTCGGGGCCCACCACCAGCACGGGCAGAGGGTTGGGCGGACGAGCAAAGCCCATGACAGAGCGCCACAGCACGCTGTCTTCGCTGTGCGCTACCACAACCACCACCGAGACTCCCGTGGTGTCGACCTCGTCGCGGTCCCCGTCCAGGACCGCCGGTTCCCCCACCATCTCCAGCGTGTCGCAGGCGTTCAGCACCTCCGCGACCGCACGGGAGGATCCATCCCCTGGCCCCACCACGAGCACCCGAGGGGTGAGCGGCTGGGGCGAGCTTTGACTGGCTTGGGCCATGTTGGCACCTCCCTCGCCGGCCACTTCGGACCCATCCGCGCGAGATTGAGTCCTTGTGTGTGCCCCCGGGGACCCGAACCGCGGGATAGGCGCCCCCGAACGTGCTCGCAGCTTTCGGAGTTGGCCGTGCAGTCTTGGAACATCATCGACATGGCCCTCCCGCTTCGGTCGTGGACCCGCAACGTCCCATTTCCCGAAGGCGCCGAGCTGCTGAGCATTGCGGAAGACGGCATGTCCGTCACGGAGTGGCGAGAGAAGGCCGACAGCCTGCTCCCACACTCCGACCCCAACTACCGCCAGACCCTCCTCCGCCTCATCCTACGGATGTTCCTGGATCTCGACGGCGAGACCATCGTGGGCACCCCCTTCCTGCGGTTGCTGCGCGAAGGCGACGAAAAACGCAGCCGCGACCTCTTCTTCGCTCGGTACGCGCTGGCCCATCCCTGGTGCCTGCTGGCGGCCCGTCGGCTGATCCTGCCGCGCATCCAGCGAGTGGGGGCGGAAGCCGAGGTGTCGCTCATGGAGTGGGACGGCTTCGTGAGCACCTACATCGAAGAGTCTGCCAGCGAAGCCTCGCGCCGCAAGACCCGCAGCACGGTCATCGGTGTGTTCCAGCAGCTCGGTGTTCTCGAGCGCACGGGCCGCAGCACCGCCCCCACCCGCCTCCGCCGTGCCGAGCCCGATGCCCTGGCGTTCGGCTGGATGGTGGGCGACCAGCTCGCATCACAGCTCATCGGCGAAGCCACCCGTGCATGGTGCGTCACCGAGTCCGACGCCGCCCAGTTGTTCGCCGTCGACCCCGACCTCGGCGAGGCCCTCTTGCGGTCGGCCGTGCACAACGGCGAGCTGCGGGCTGTTCGCATCGATGGCGAGCGGGCGGTGCGGGTCACCAACCAGTACGGTCACCGGCTGGCGCTCACGGCGTAGACCGCTGCTTCCGGCGGCGCACCAGGCCAATTCCCGCCAGCGCCAGCCACGCCAGCGCCGAGCCACCTGCCGACGCCGAGCTGCACGCGCAACCGCCCAGCTTGTCGAGGTCTTCGGCATCGCCCGGACCGGCCGCATCCGAGAGGGCTGCGGTGTCGTCGGGTGTGCCCGGTGTGTCGGTGTCGTCGGGGGTTCCCGAGTCGTCGGGCTCGCCGGTGTCGCCAGGCTCGGGCTCCAGGTCGGGGGCCTCCCAGTCGGGCACCAGGGCGTCGAGCACCCGAGCGGCGACTTCCGTGCGGGTGTCCTCGTCGCCGATGCACTCCACTGGAAAGCCGAAGTGGGCCACACCGTCGCCCAACACGGCCGCGGTGCTCCCGGCTCCGTACTCGGCAATCACCGTGCGCTCCGACGCGAGAACGTCGGGGTATTCGTTGGGATAGGGCGCGCCATCGGCCTCGGCAAAGTCGAGCACCAGTCCGTCGAGGATGTCGGTGCCCACGGCCGACTCCACGCCGGCGTCGTCGGAGGCCATCGTGACGCCCAGCACCTCCGACACGAACGCCTGGTCGGTGGCGTCGCCCAGGTAGTCGAGGTCCCAGAGCACCTCGGAGCCGCTCACCCACAGCGTGCCACCGGCTTCCCAGTACGCCCGCAGTGCCACCTGTTGGTCGGGGCTGACGGCGTCGTCGTAGGACGACTCTTCCCCGGCTGCCCAGATGACTGCGCGGTAGGTGGAGAGGTCGATGTCGTCGAGGCGGTCGTCGGAGGTGGCGTCGAAGTACCAGCCGGCATCGCGGATGGCCCGGCCCTGTCGGGCGACGATGTCGAAGGGGTTGAGCCGCTTCACGTCGGTCATGCGGCGCAGATCACCCAGCACAGGGACGTCTTCCCACACCAGCTGACCCGAGTCGAGGCGGTCGAAGGCGGCCACCACCAGCACGGGGGGCACCTCTGACCCGGGCATGCGACGGGCCCCCACAACCTCCGACGGGAAGCTCTCTCCGCCGGCGTTGGTGGCCGTGACGCGCACGAAGACGGTGTGGCCGGGGGCGGTGTCGAGGTCGAGGGTGTGGTCGGAGACCGCGGTGCCGTTGTCCCAGGACCGGCCGTCGGTGGAGGTGTAGACCCGCCAGCCGGTGGCCGCATCGCCGTAGGGGTCGCCCGAGGGGCCGTCGAGCCACTCCACCCGGAGCGCGCCATCCACATGGAGGACCGACACGCCGGCGGGAGGCTCGGGGAGGTAGGCGGGCGCGGTGCCGTCGCGCTCGGCGAAGTACCGCACGATGCCGCGCATCATGGCCCGTGAGGCGTCGCGACGGAAGGCGGGGTCTTTGAGGTACACCACGTCGTCGGCCTGGTCGTGGAAGGCCAGCTCCACGAGGGCCGATGGCATCTCGGAGTTGTGGTACGGGCTCACTTCGGAGAAGGCTGCGGTGCGGTGGCCGCGGTCGGTCCAGCTGCCGTCCCAGAGGGCGCGCATGGCGCTGACAATCTCGTCCTGGACGCTCTGACCGAGGGCTTCGGAGCCGGTGACGGCCGGACCGCTGGAGCCTTCGTAGGTGTAGGTGGAGGTGCCTCGACCGCCGCCTGCGTTGCTATGCCAGGACAGGTAGACGGCATCTTCGCCCGCGGGATGGCGCCAGGCGGCGTAGCGAGACCGGGCGGAGGGGTCGGAGCCGTTGCGGTCGCCGTAGGGGTCGTACACGCTGGTGGGAGCGCCGTTGTACTGGGTGTAGAGGATGGCTCCTTCTTCCCAGCGGGGCCGACCTGTGGTGGTGCCGTTGCGGATGACATCGCCCATGCCGCCGCCGATGCGGACCGCGTCCACGGACGTCTTTCGGCCGGAAGACCCGCTGCCCGCGACCTCTACGGACAGGTGGCCACTGCCTTCGGGCAGCCAGAGGGTCTCGAGGTACACCCAGGTGGAGCCGTGGGCGGTCTGGTCGACCGTGCGCTCGATGACGCCACCGGGATGGGTGATGCGCACCACCGCGGCGGAGTCGTGCGACCCATCGGCCTGATAGCTGATGTAGACGCCATAGTCGCCGGCTGCCGGGACGGTGGGTGCGAACGTGGCCGACGCCCCCGAGTCGCTGGGGAAGCGCCGTGTGCCGCCGTTCTCGAAGGGGTTGTCGCCAAAGCCCCAGGAGGTGGCGGCGCCGTAGCCCGAAGCACCATCTTCGAAGCCCGAGCCCGACTCGGCGTACCCGGAGCCGCCGTTGTCGACGATGACCATCTGGGCGTTGTGGTCGCGCTCCCGCATGGTGACGACCGTCGCACCGGCATTTTCCAGGTACCGAATCAGGAAGGCATCGGCGCCTTCCGGGTTGTGGAAGTCTTCCACGGTGTCGTACAGGTTGCCGCGCTGCGTGGAGAATCGGCCGAGGGAGTCGTACCAGATCCAGCCGTGGCACTGGCTCATGTACACCGTCTTGCCCGACAGGAAGCCCGTGGAGGCGCCCGGGTTGTCCACGCCGATGCCCGCCGGAGGGGAGGGGACCGTGGGGGCAGCAGGCAGCAGCGACTCGGCCGGGACCACGCTTCCATCGGGAAGTCGCACAGACACCTCCACCGAGGTGGCGTCGGCGGCCGACATGCCCGCGGCGTCTTCGAGCCAGCCGTCGAAGTCGACCGAGCCGGGGTGTTCGAGCTCTGCGTCCGAGAGCTCCACCACGAAGCGGGCGGGCTCGGCGGCGGCAGGCGATGCTGCGCAGAGGAGGAGGACCGAAGAGAGGGAGACCGATGCACGCATGCTGCGGATGTACCGCATCGATGGGGCCTTGGGGACCCCTACGTCATCAGGCTGACGCCATGGTGGTGGTGGCGAAGCGGGCCAGCACCACGATGAGGCCCCACAGGCCGGCTTGGACGCCGAGGTGGCGGATGACCCGGCGGGTGGCGTGGTCGAGGCCGGCGGCGTCGGTGGCGTGGCCGGTGCCTTCGGGGTCGAGCTTGCGCAGGGGCTCGAGCGTCCAGACCTCGAGCTGGATGTTGGACACCCAGGCCACGAAAAACACCATCCACGCGAGCAGGCCAGCCCAGCCTCCGGTGGCGGCATCGGTGCCCCAGGAGAACGCGCCCACGGTGCCGTAGTGTGCGAGGAGCGCGCCGAAGATGGTGAGGCCCAGCGACACGCCCAGGCCCGGGCCGAAGCCTCGGTAGATGCGGAGCACCTGTGCGGTGGGAGGACCGCCGACCCGCGCCGAGAGGGCCGCCATCAGGGCGAACGCAGCGATGCCGCCGGCGTGCACGACGAATGCGAGGTCGCGGACGAGGGTGGCGAGCGTGACCACCGTGGGGTCTTGCAGGACGGATGCGAGCAAGGGGTCTCCCGGGCAAGGACCGCCCACCTATCCTGGCCGTCGGGGGGGCTGGCGCTGAAAAACGCACCCGAACCTGACAGCCCGGGGTGCAGGGGCTACTGGACGGATTATCAGGGGTCGGTCCGAGACTCCCCGGGCCACCCAGGCAAGCGCGCGTGTCCGCAGAGCAGCATTCCAAGCCCCCGATGCACTTTCTCGCACGGCCCCCCAAGTGGGCCGTCCCGGTGGTGGTGGTCTTCTTCGGGCTGCTGGCCGTGGCCGGTGCCATCGGTCGCTCGGGCCGGGTGATTGGCGACGGCGTCGACCTCTTCGGCACCTTCTGGTTCTACTGGTGGATCGACCACTGCCTGCGCACGGGCACCGACCCCTCCTTCACCGACCTCATGTTCCATCCGCTGGGCAAAGACATCTTCGCCCACACCGGGAACAACTTCGTCGACGCCATCTTGGCCTGGCCCTTCCAGGCGGCGCTGCCGTACCCCGGGTACCAGCCCGTGTGGGTGGCGGTTCTCCTCATCGGCAACGGCCTCACGTTCTGGCCGCTCGCACGTCATGTGCTCGGAAAGCGCTCCTGGGCGGCGTTCTTCGCCACCGCCCTCTGGACCATCCACCCCTTCGTGCTCTTCGAGTGCATGACCGGGCGGCTCACCCAGGCGCTCGTGTGGTGGCTGCCGTTGGCCTTGTTGGGCTTCCTGCGCACAGGCGAGGTCCCAACAGGGGCGAGCCCACTTCGCTGGACCACCCTCAAGTGGCCCGTTCTCATGGGAGCCATGACCGGCCTCTCGGCGTGGACCTACTGGTTCCAGGGCTACTTCATGGTGCTGGGCTTCGCCTGGCTGGCCTGCGTCACGTTGGTCCGACCGGCTGAAAAGCGCCGCTCCCACCTCCTCCTGGGCTGGACGGTGGCGGGCCTCACGTGTCTGGCGGTCGTCGGTCCCGGGATCTGGGCCATGGCCACCGCTGCAGGCTCGGGCGCCGTCCCGGGGCTCTCCGAAGACACCTCCGGCTTCTTCGAGCTGCCGCGTTCCCTCGGCAACAACGTCGCCCAGACCCTCCACGGGCTGGTGCTGATGGAACGCCACGGCCAGCCCCAGCTCACCACCATCACCTGGGTGTTGGCCGGCGGTGTGGCCCTCGTGGCCGGTCGTCAGCGCGCGCTCTGGCTCGGCCTTGCAGCCATCATCGCGGCGTTCTCCATCGGTCCCGTCTGGCCGGGCGCAGATGGCGAGTCCACCCGCATGTTCCACTACCTGGCGGCGTACCGCCTGGTGCCCTTCTTCGACCGCCTCTGGTTCCCGTACCGCATGGTGGTGGTGGCCTTTGCCGGGCTCACTCTGGCCGTGGGGGGGGCGCTGGCACGCTGGGAAGCACGGCTCGGTCCCCGCACACACCTGGCCGGCATCGCAGCACTGGTGGGTGTGTCCATCGCGGCGGTCGAACAGCACCACAACCTCGCTCTGCCCCTCGTCAGCCGCGACCTCACCCCGCCCCCGGTCATGGAAGTTCTCGGCGAAGAAGGGGGAGGCCTCATCGAGCTCCCCATCGGCCTCGCCCGCGTGTCGATCGCGTGGCAGCCCGTCCACGCCCAGCCCACCTTCGGCGGCATGGCCGAGAACGCCCGCCTGTTCTGGCCTGCGGGCTTCGACAAGCGCCTCTCCAACCGCTTCATCCGGTACCTCAAGGGCGCCACCATCGACCCCTCCCACGAGCGGTCGTTCCGGCCGGTCGACCTCCTGCGCTTCAAGGCCGAAGGCTTCCGGTGGGTGGTTCTCGACCGCCACCTGGTCGACGCCAACCTCCACAACACCCCCATGTGGCGCTCTCTCGACAAACAAAGCCGGCTCGACGCCCCCTTCCTGGTCCAAGCGTACCTGGTCGACCAGCTAGGCCCCCCGGCCGCAGTCGATGGCGAGCTGGTGGTCTGGGACCTCTCCCACTGGACCGCCGACGGCCTGGAGATCCGGCCACCCACCCCCGCCCTCGCACCGTTCGCCCCCACCTCCGAAAACCTTCGCACCCGGTCCTGGCCCCTCGACGACATGCCCGCCTACGAGCGCCATCTCCGGGAACAGGGTCGCATCCCCGACCCCCGCCGAGACCATTGAGTGTTCCGTCGCACGGTTGCCACGGGTAGGTGCGAGAATAAGGGGTCAAGGGCGGCGAGCAGACGTCCGAAGAGGCCCCCCGGACTCACTGTCCGGGGATTCGAGCCGGGTCCACTCCCACCCTTCTGCGGGTTCATGCCCTCATCCCGGGGCTTCACGTCAGTTGGACGTGTTCCCCCCTCCAGGCCCTTGCAGCCGAGGATTTGATGTCGATCGACAACCCTGACCAGGACGGCACCAGCCTGCCGCGCGAGATGAACCTTCCCATCCTCGCGATTCGCAACACCGTCATCTTCCCGGTCTTGGCCTTCCCCATCAACGTGGGCCGCGACAAGAGCCTGCAGGCGGTTGAGGAAGCGCTCGAAGGCGGCATGGTGCTCGGCATCCTGTCCCAAAAAGACGCAAAGAACGAAGACCCCGACCCCGACGAACTCTACGCCACCGGCACGGTGGTGAAGGTGCTCAAGTCGGTCAAGATGCCCGGCAACAAGCTGTCGGTCATCATCCAGGGTCTCGCTCGCCTGAAGGTGAAGCGCTTCCACCACACCGACCCCTACCTCCGCGCCGAGGTGGAGGTCTTCGAGGAGCCGGCCGACCACCCCGACAGCCTCGACGAAAAGATGGGCAACCTGCGTGAGCTCGCGCAGCGCATCATCGACCTCTCCCCCCAGATCCCCAGCGAGGCGAGCTTCCTCGTCCGCAGCATCGACAACCCCGGCGTCCTCTCCGACATCGTCGCGTCCAACCTGGGCATCGGCGTGGAAGAGAAGCAGGAGCTCCTCGACACCTTCGAGACCTCCGAGCGCATGGACAAGGTCATCGCGCTGCTCAACAAGGAAATCCAGGTCCTCGAGCTCTCCAACAAGATCCAGACGGAAGTGAAGGGAGAGATGGACAAAGCGCAGCGGGAGTACTTCCTCCGCGAGCAGCTCAAGGCCATCCAGAAGGAACTGGGCGAAGTCGACGACCGCCAAGAAGAGTTCGAAGACCTCAAGCGCAAGATCAAGACCGTCGGCATGCCCGCCGAGGTGGAGAAGGCCGCGCTCAAGGAGCTCAAGCGGATGAGCCGCATGAGCCCCGGGGCCGCCGAATTCACCGTCAGCCGCACCTACATCGACTGGCTGGTCGAGCTGCCGTGGGCCGTCTCCACCGACGACATCCTCGACATCAACCGTGCCGGCGAGATCCTCGACGAAGACCACTACGGCCTCGAGAAGGTGAAGAAGCGCATCCTCGAGTACCTCGCGGTCCGCAAGCTCAAGCACGACATGAAGGGCCCCATCCTCTGCCTGGTGGGCCCCCCCGGTGTCGGCAAGACCTCCCTCGCCAAGTCGGTTGCCCGCGCCCTCGGCCGCAAGATGCACCGCATCGCCCTCGGCGGTGTGCGCGACGAAGCCGAGATCCGCGGCCACCGCCGCACGTACATCGGCTCGCTGCCGGGCAAGGTCATCAAGGGCATGAAGAAGGCGGGCGCCAACAACCCCGTGTTCGTGCTCGACGAAATCGACAAGCTCGGCGCCGACTACCGCGGCGACCCCTCGTCGGCCCTGCTCGAGGTCCTCGACCCCGAACAGAACGACACCTTCGCCGACCACTACCTGGATGTCCCCTTCGACCTCTCGAAGGTGCTCTTCATCGCCACCGCCAACCAGGCCCATCCCATCCCGGGCCCGCTGCGCGACCGCATGGAGGTCATCGAGATTCCCGGGTACACGATGGAGGACAAGCTCAAGATTGTCCGCCGGTACATCATCCCCGAGCAGCTCGCCGAGCACGGCATCTCCGACGAACACGTCGAGATGACCGACGAAGGCATCCGCTTCCTCATCGAGAGCTACACCCGCGAAGCCGGTGTCCGCTCCCTCAAGCGTGAGATTGCGGCTCTGTGCCGGTGGGTGGCCAAGCAGGTCGCGTCCGACGAACTCGAAGAAAAGGCCCTCATCGACGCCGAACAGGTCGAAGAGATCCGCGGTCCCATCCGCTTCTTCAGCGATGTGGCCGAGCGCACCGCAGTCCCCGGCGTGGCCACCGGTCTCGCCTGGACGGCCGTGGGCGGCGACATCCTCTTCATCGAAGCCACCAAGATGAAGGGCAAGGGCGGCATGAAGCTGTCCGGCTCCCTCGGCGACGTGATGAAGGAATCGGTGGGTGTGGCTTCCAGCTACATCAAGGCCTCGGCCACCGAGCTCGGCATCGACGAAGACCTCTTCGAAAAGACCGACATCCACGTGCACGTGCCGTCGGGCGCCATCCCCAAGGACGGCCCCAGCGCCGGTGTCACGATGCTCACGGCCATCGTGTCGCTGCTCACCGACATCAACGTCGACCCCAACCTGGCCATGACCGGCGAAGCCACCCTCCGCGGTGCCGTCCTCCCGGTCGGCGGCATCAAGGAGAAGGTCCTCGCAGCGCACCGTGCCGGCATCACGCGCGTCATCCTTCCCGAGAAGAACAAGAAAGACCTCCCCGAGGTCCCCGACGAAATCAAGTCGGAGCTCGAGTTCTTCTTCTGCGGTCGGATGGAGCAGGTGCTCAACATCGCGCTCGGTGAAGATGCCATCGCGGCCAAGCGGGCTGCCCTGGAAGCCAAGAAGGCCGCTGCCGAGTCCGAAGACAGCTGAACCCGGTCCCTTCACACCCCCGAGCGCTTCGGTGCTCGGGGGTGTTGTCGTTCTCCCCCCGTCGACTTCCTAGCGCTCCACCTGAAACACATGCGCATCCGGAACCGGAGGCGGAGGTCCGAGGTTCGGCAGCTGCACGGGCTCCGCAATCGGCTCGATGCGCCACGCGGCACCCGAGTCGGTCTGTACATCCGGCGTCCCCCACACCGCCTTGAGGATGGCCTGGTCGCGGGCCCGCCACTTCCAGGCGCCGCCCCGTGGCAGCACAGCTGTGTCGGAGACCACCCACCGCAGACCGTCGTCTTGGAGGGACTGGATGTCGGCTGGCGTCACCACCCGACCGTCCAGCGGGCCTTCGTTCGCCGCAGAAAGGGCGTCCAGCAGGCTGTTCTCCGAGACGTAGCGGGTCCAGCGTTGCGACACATGCCCCGGCAGGTGCTCGCCCAGGCCCGCCGTGACCGGTTGTTCGTGGAGCACCTGCAGCCACAAGGCATGGCGGACGTCGGGGAGGGGCGACAGCACGGGCGTGGTGACCATCGGACCGTCGATGGTGGCGTACAGCGACCCATCAAAGGTGCGCGGAGGCGACGCAAAGAGCGGCTGGTACGGGCTGTGCATCTTCTGCTCCGCCACGAACACCACGATGAAGCCCACGCCCACGGTCCGAGCCCCCCAGCGGTGGGCCAGGACGGCCAGCCCCATTCCCGCGAGCGGCACACAGGCCAGCATCACCGTGAGCTCGAAGCGCTCGGGCCACCACAGGCGGTCGAAGTAGGGGAGCACGGCATCGAAGAGCAGCCAGGGGAGGGGAATGGGCAGCACCGCGCCATCGGGCGACTTCAGCCACGGCCCCAGCGTCATGGCCCAGCCAGCGACCGCCGCCCCAACCAGCGGAAGGCGCCACTTTCGCGGTCCCCACACCCCACCCACACCAGCCAGGACCACCAGCACGAGCGACAGCCGCTTGTCCATGAGGTCTGCGGCCGTGGACCACACCGGCCACAGCGGCTGGTGGCCATACCCGGTGGCCATGCCCAGCCCATACCGACCCCGCGTGTAGGTGTCGTCGGCCATCCAGGCGTCGGGAACCCGCTCCAGGCCGGGAAGGTCGGTGCCGTAGCCCACGAGGCCCACCACCGCGGGCACGCACATCAGCAGGCAGACCCCCACCGCCGTGCCCAGCCACCGCCACTGCCGCCACCCACGCACCGCGGCAGGCAGGGCCCCCACGGCGACAAACACGGCTGCATACCAGTAGGTCAGCGCCGACAGGGCCGTCCACATCCCGGTCCACACCGCTCCTTTCTGGCCGTCTTCCCCCCGCAGTCCGCGCAACAGCCCCACGAAGGCCAGCCCCGAAAACACCACCAGCGCCTGGCTCAGGCGTCCGGTGGTGACCTCGACCAGCACCATCGCGCTGGTCTGGAAGAGCACGCCCGCGGCGACGGCAGGCCAGCGCGGCACACCCAGGCGCCGGCACATCCACATGCCGGTCCAGCCGGCCGACGCCAACATTGTCAGCCCAGCGAGGTTGTAGCCCCGTGTGGGGCCCACGAAGTGGATGAGCCAACCAAACAGAATGCCGTCGAGCACGTTGTACTGGGCGACGGGGTCGAGGCCGACCGGGAACAGGTTGTGGGTGGCGGTCAGCGGCGACTGGCCCGACAGGAGCGCCGTCCAGGTCCACCACCAGGTCCACATCGTGCCGGTCCAGTCGGGTTGGTCGGCGCCCCCCAGGATGACCGGCACCGGGCTGAAGAAGGCCTGGCGGGTCTGCCACAGCGCCAGCCCCGAAAACACCACCACCGCGACCAGGTTGGCCAGCCACGACCGGGCGCGAGGCGTCACAGCAGGCTTCGGGGGTCGACGTCGGGGATGACACGCACTCCCCGCTTGCCGGGTTCGATGAGCTTGCCCCGATGGGTGCGCAGCCACTGGCGAATGCGGCGAGGGTCGCGACCTCGGAGGATGATCTGGAAGCGCCACCGCCCCACCAGGCGCGACATGGGGGCGGCGGTGGGGCCCAGGACCTGCTCGATGCCTTTGCCTCGGCCCACCAGGCTGCGGAGCGCACGCGCGCGGTCGCGGGCCACTTCCCATGCGGCGGTGCGGTCTGCGCCCTCGACCCGCAGCAGCACCAGTCGCGTGGCCGGTGGCTGCCCCAAGATGCCCCGCTGGCGGGCTTCTTCAAGGTAGAAGGCGTCGAGGTCCTCGCCGGGGGCCCGCTGGAGCTCGCGAAACACGAAGTGCTCGGGCTGGCGGGTCTGGACGATGACCCGGCCTGCGATGTCGCCCCGACCCGCTCGGCCGGCGAGCTGGGTGACCAGGGAGAAGGTGCGCTCGGCGCTGCGGAAGTCGGGCAGCGACAGGATGTTGTCCACCCCCACCACACCCGCCAGGTGCACGTTGGGGAAGTCGTGGCCCTTGGCGACCAGCTGTGTGCCCACCAGCACGCGGGTGTCGCCGGCGCGGAAGGTCTCGAGGATGCGGGCGTGGGCCCCCTTCACGGAGGTGGTGTCGGCGTCCATGCGACCGACGGAGACACCGGGCAGGGCTTCTTCGATGGCTTCCACCACCCGTTCCGTGCCGAAGCCCAGCTCGGAAAACGTGCCGCCGCACGTGTGGCAGTGGGGGTCGTAGGGGCGCTGGAAGCCGCAGTAGTGGCAATTCACGCGGCCCTGCTTCTTGTGCAGCACCATGCCGATGCCGCACGACGGGCAGGTGAAGTGGGCGCCGCAGTCGGGGCACTCGACGACCGGCGCGAAGCCTCGGCGGTTGAACAGCACGATGGCCTGGCCACCCACTTCGATGGTGTTGCGCAGGGCCGTCTCGAGCACCGGCGACATCACCGTGGAGGCCGGCATGCCCTTGAGGTCGACCAGCTCGACCGTGGGGACGGTTCGGGGGGTGGCCCGGCGTGGCATCTCCACCCGCCGGTACCGCCCCTGGCGGGCGTTGTCCCAGGTCTCGAGGCTGGGTGTGGCCGACCCGAGAACCACTGGGCAGGTGCTCAAGTGACCGCGCACCACGGCAAGGTCGCGGGCGTGGTAGCGCACGCCATCATCTTGCTTGTACGAGTCGTCGTGTTCTTCGTCGACAATGACGATGCCGAGGTCCTGGAAGGGTGCGAACAGGGCCGAGCGGGCCCCGACCGCCACGGTGGCCTCTCCGGCCCGGATGCGGCGCCACTCCCGGAGCCGCTCACCGGCTGCGAGCCCCGAGTGAAGCACGGCCACCCGGTCACCGAAGCGCGACCGAAACCGGCCCAGCAGCTGCGGTGTGAGGGCGATCTCGGGCACCAGCACCAGCACCTGACGTCCGCCTTCGAGCACCCGTTGAGCGGCCTGCAGGTAGACCTCGGTCTTCCCGGACCCCGTGACCCCGTGGATGAGGATGGCGCCTTTTTCGGTCTCGGCGATGGCGTCGAGGGCGGCTTGTTGGTCGGGGTTTGGTGTGGGGGGCGGACCCGACGGCGGCACCAGGCCCATGTCGTCGACCGCGCGGCGGTCTTCGGCCTCCAGGATCTCCACCATGCCTTTGTCGACCAGGCGCCGGACCGCAGGCCGGGCAGACGGGCCCAGGCGGTCGACAAGGTCGTGCACCGGTGCATGTCCGCCCGCCAGCACCAGCGCCGCCAGCACTTCCTTCATGCGCGCGCCCCGGGTGAGGGTGCCCACGTCGTCGGCGGGGATGGTGAGCCGGGCCACCTGCTTCATGCCCTTGGGACCACCGCTGTCGCGCTGTTCGGTGACCACCACTCCGTCGCGAACCAACGCATCCAGCGCCCGCGCCACCGCTTCGGCCTCGGCTTCCCCACGGAGTCCCCGCTCGATGCCCGTTCGGGTGCGACCGGGACGCGACACCACCTCGCGCAGCACCGACATCCGCAGAGAGTCGTCGAGGCCACCGGCGGCCACCGCTTCGATCCCGGCATCGTTGGCCAGGTACACCCGGCGGCTTCCCCCTCGGTACGACGTAGGCAGGGCGGTGGCGATGACTTCGCCCAAGCCGGCCAGATAGTAGTCCGCCGCCCATCGACACAACGCCAGCTGGGCCGCACCGATGGCGGGTGTGGGGTCGAGCAGGCGGGCCACATCCTTGATCTTGTTGGCGGGGACGTCGGTGTGGTCGACCAGCCCCACCACGTACCCGGTCACCCGACGGCGCCCGAACGGGACCAGGACGGCGTGCCCCACCTCGAGGTCGAGCTGTGGCGGGATGCGGTAGGTGAAGGGTCGGTCGACGGGAACCGCCACCGCCACCTGTGCAAACCGAGCGCTCATTGCCGCGCACCCGCGGACCAGGTGCGGAGGAGGTCGTGGGCGGCGAAGTGGGCGCTGGCTTGCTGGTACCCGGGAAGGGTGCCCGCATCGAAGCGCTGCCCGCGGAAGCGATAGGCGATGAGGCTGCCGTCGTGCGCGAGGTGCGCCAGGGCGTCGGTGAGCTGGACTTCTCCGTCGACCCCCGGTGCGGTGTGGGACAGGGCGTCGAACACCGATGGAGGCAGCACGTATCGGCCCACGATGGCCGTGGTGGACGGTGCATTCGCCGGCTCGGGCTTCTCGACCAGGGCCTGGACACGCATGCACCGCTCCGACACCTCGGTGCCCGCACACACGCCGTACCGCCCGGTGTCGGCGCGGGGAACGTCCATCACCGCCACAACACCCGCACCGCCACCCTCCCCATGGACGTCGAGCATCTGTTGCAGCGCGGGGGTGGGGCAGTCGATGAGGTCGTCGGCCAAGATGACCGCAAATGGGGCATTCCCAACGATTGGGCGGGCCGCGAGCACCGCGCTCCCGAGGCCACGGCTGTCGGGCTGCATCACCGACACCACCTCCACCTTCGACCCGATGTGGTCGAGGCCGGCGAACGCGCCCACAGGCCCTGTGCTGCGTGTTCCAGCAGACACCGGCGCGAAGTGGTCGGCCAGGGCGCCCTTTCCGGGACCGAGCACAAGCACCACCCGCTGGATCCCGGAAAACACGGCCTCGAGCACGGCGCTCTCCACCATCGGCCGCGCGCCCACCGGCAGGAGCTCCTTCGGGACCGCCCGCGTGAGCGGCAGGAGCCGTGTTCCAAGCCCCGCCAGTGGCAGGACCGCAGTGGTGACCGGGGCGGAGGGGTGGTCCATCGAGGCTCCAGGCTGCGCCGACCCGTCCGGCACCCCTGCGGGCTAACGTCCCGGGCGAGCGGCACACAAACCCCATCCGGACACTGTCTGACCGCCCCATCCCCTTGCCTGTGGGCAACCCCCACCTTACGCGATGGCCGGCGTGCGCACGGCATTCTGCGCGCGTCCTCCCCCGTGCCCGAGGTCTCGCCATGCCGGCGCGACGCCCCCCGTCCATCCCCCGTCTCCCCGCGGCCGCCGCCGTTCTCCTCACCTGGAGCACCGCCGCCCACGCCGTCGAACCCGAGATGGCCCGGGAGCGCGGTCAAGGCCACACCAGCCGCGGCGACCTCGACAGCATGAGCGCCATCCTGCGCGCACCGGCCACCCTGCACCTGCGGTCCCGGTACGATGCCGGCGCAGACTTCTCATTCGGCTCCGACAAGCTCCGGCGGTTCCACGTCGCCGCGGTCGACTCCCAGACCGGCCCCCTCGCGGCGGGCTTGAGCTTCGGCCGCGAAGTCTCTCGCCCCACCGTCCGCGAAGAAGACAAGCCCGGCTGGAAAGAGCCCAACGAAACCTTCAACGACCTCCGCGAGGCCCAGATGCGCCTGGGCGGGGGCTTCGGCTTCTCGGTCCTCAACCGCACCCTCGGCTTTGGCGGGTCGGTGGAGTGGAACCAGCGCACAAACGGCTTCGACGAGTCGGTGTCGGGCCTCAGCGGTGGCGCCAGCATGGCCGCATACCTCGGAAAGGCCGTGGTGCTGTCGCTCAACGGCGAGCGCCTCATCCCCACCAACCTGTGGTTCGCCCCCACCCAGGTCAGCGCCGGCTTCCGCTGGGAGTCCACCCCGGCAGCCGCCCTCTGCGCCGACCTCGTCACCGACTTCACCAGCCACGCCAACCCCGAGGTGGGCTTCGGCCTGGGCGCAGCATTCGTCGCCGCCGAGCTCGTGCCCCTGCGCATGGGCTTCGCGCGAGATGCCGCCACGCTCGACGACCGCGTCACCGCCGGCATCGGCGTCACCAACGCCCAAGCCGACCTCTCCTACGCCTTCGAGATGCCCGTGGGCAACAGCGTCGACCCCGACTCCGCCGGCATCGTGCAGGCCGAACACACCATCGCCCTCATCGTGTCGTTCTGAGTGCGCGCAGCGGCGCTCCTGCTCCTCGCAGCGGCCTGTAGCCAGGAGCCGTCCACCACCGCCACCGACCGCTCCGCCTACCAAGATGCCCTCGCTGGCGATGTCTCCGCGTGCAGCCGCATCCGGGCACCCGTCTTGGCGGCCGAGTGCACCACCTTCCTCGCCGCCGCGCAGGCCGCGTCCGACCACACCGTCGCGTTGGCCACCTGCGCCACCGTCCAGCTGCCCATGTGGCGCGATGAGTGCGGCTTCCTGGTCTGCGACACCGCCGAGGTCACCGTCGCACAAGCCCGCACCTGTTGTGTGGATGCCGGCCGCTACCAGAACCGCTGCACCGGACACGCCGTCAGCCGGTCGGTCTACCGCACCCTCGCCACCTTCTCGCCCGGCGAAGAAGCCGCGGCATGGCAGGCCGCCCGGTCGGTGTCGATCGACGCCCTCGGTCCTCCGGGAGCCGACCGCGCCGCCGACCTCTTCGTGCGCTTCCTGGTCGACCGCAGCAACGGGGCCACCCTCACCGCAGCCGACTGCGGCACTGCCCCAGAAGCCTTGTGCGCCGACGCCTACGCCGAGCTGGTGGTGGATGTGGCCAAAGAGCACAACCACGACCCCGCCCGGTTCGTGCGCTCGGCCTGTGCCCGCACCGTCACCGTCGAGCGCGCCACCGGGCTGGGCCTTCCAGGCTGGGAACCCGCGGTCGACCCCGCCGTCCAGCAGGCCTTTCAGAAGATGTGCGCCCGGTAGGGCTCAGTTCAGGCCGGCCGCCAGCTTGCTTTCGTCGATGTCGTTCATGCCCGCTTCCTGGAGCAGCCGCCGCGACAGCTGCATCGCGTTCTCCATGGAGTGGTCCATGTTGTTGTACCAGAACAGCCCGGTCCGCCCGGCCAGGCGCAGGTTCTCGAACTGGTTGAGCTGGCTGCGCGCCTTCTCGAGCTCCACCGGGTAGTCCTTGCGGTAGATGGGGTAGCTCTCCGCCAGGCGCTCCACGTGCACATCGGCCACGTTGCCACGGTCGCGCACCAGCCCCACGCGCACCATGTCGTCGATGACCCAGTCGATGAGCCGCTCGCCGTGGTTCCAGCGGGCGTCGCCCACCATGCAGGTGACCTCGTTGCAGTACCCGGTGACCCCCGGCGCGGTGGTGTCGGGGCTGAAGAACTTGGGCACGCTGACGCGGTTGATGAGGAGGTCGCGGGCGCCGTAGTAGCACCACTGGTAGTCGCGGGGGGCCTCTTCGCGCACGATGACGTTGTAGAGGAGCAGCCCGAGGTATTGGAGGTCGGGGACGTGGAGGTCGAGCTGGTCGCAGGCCAGCGTGATGGGAGCCGTCCACACCACCACCGACGGGGAGAAGGACTCTCCGCCCGCCCGCACTTCCACCACCCGCTTGCCGTCGCCAATCATCTCGGCGCCCTGGCCCAGGATGACCCGGCCGCCCTTGGCCTTGATGGCGTCGGCGACGTTGTCCCAGGCCTCGTACATCCCGGCCTGCGGGTACAGGAAGCGCTGGGGCACCTTGTTGAACTGCATCAGCGTGCTGCGGAGCAGCTGGCCGAGGTTCTGCATCTGCGCGTTGTCGTCGATGATGGCCCGGTTGATGCCCACCTTGGCCCAGTCGGAGTGGGTCTCGGAAGGGTGCAGCTGCAGGAACTTCATCGAGTAGCCCTCGAAGAAGTGCTTGTAGAGCGTGGGGCCGTACTGCCGCAGGATGTAGTTCTCGAAGTTGTCTTCGCCGTACTCTTTGTACCCGTTGACCGCGAGGTCGACGAAGGCACGGCCTGCCAGCCGGGGCGGCAGCTGGGTGAGGTTCTGCGGCTTGATGGGCCAGGCGTAGTACTTGCCCTTGAAGTAGACCTCGGACTTGCGTGCGTAGAACGTGCCCGGGCGGGTGAGAACGCGCTCCAGGTAGGTCTTGATGTTGGGGTTGTTGGTGTCGAAGCGGTGCGGGCCGCAGTCGAACACGTACTGGTCGTCGTAGACGAACGACCGTGCCAGGCCACCCAGCTGGGGCAGCTTCTCGATGACCACCACTTCCACGCCGGCCTCGGCGAGCAGCTGGGCGGTCACGAGCCCGGTGACACCCGCGCCCACAATCACCACCGGGCCGTCCATCACGGTGGGGGCATCGGTGCGGCGGTCGGCCGCGGGCCGGACCATCGACGGGGCAGAGGCGGCCTGATCGACCGCGGAGACGGGACCGTTCTTGGGGGTGGTCGTTGCGCTCACTTGGGCTCCAGGACGCCGCAGCCGGGATCTCGACGGAACCCGGGAGGTCCACTGCATAGCATTGTGCGGTCCGGCTGCGAAACTGCGACCCCCGCAACGTCCAGACCGACCGCGCCACACGCCGCACACCTCGATAGTGGGGGCTGTGCATTTGGAGGGCCCGTGAACCAGGAATCCGCTCCCACCACCGACTCGCCGGTCCACACACCGGCGCCGGTTGATCCCCGCCTCGGGCCCGCCCACCCCTTGCTGCACGCCAGCAACCGCAGCCGCTTGCTCAACCGCCTGAGCGACGGCGAGGGCCTGCTGGTGTTCGCCAGCCCCGAACACCTCCGCAACAACGACGCCGAGTACCGCTACCGCCAGCACTCCGATGTGTTGTGGCTCACCGGCTGGCGCGACCCCGAGTGTGCCGTGCTCATCCGCAAAGGCGCCGAGCAGCCGTTCGTGATGTTCGTGCAGCCGAAGAACGCCGAGCGCGAGGTGTGGACCGGTCGGCGCGCCGGACCCCGCGGCGCAGAAGAGCTCTACGGGGCCGATGCCGCCTTCGACTTCGAAGAGCTCGCCGAGACCCTCCCCGGCATGCTCCAGGGCCTCCGCACGCTGCACTACCGCTTCGCCGACAACGCGCAGCACGACCGCCTGCTGATGAAGTCCATCGCCAAGGCGCGTCGCAGCGCCCGCCGGTCGGGCCTGGATGTGCCGGTGCTCTTCGCCGACCCCGAGCTCATCCTCCACGACCTCCGCCTCCACAAGACCGACGCCGAGCTGGCCATCCTGCGCCGGGCCGCCCACATCACCGCCGAAGCCCACATCGCCGCGATGGCTGCCACCGCACCAGGCAAGCGGGAGTACGAGCTCGAGGCCCTCATCGACGGCACCTTCCGCTCGCGGGGCGGCTGGGGGGCTGGCTACACCACCATCGTGGGCGGCGGCGACAACGCCACCATCCTCCACTACATCGTCAACGACGCCATTCTCGAAGCGGGCACTCTGGTCTGCGTCGACGCCGGCTGCGAAGTGGACGGCTACACCGCCGACGTCACCCGCACCTGGCCGGTCGACGGCGTGTTCACCGCCGCGCAGAAAGAGCTGTACCAGGCCGTGCTCGATGCCCAGGTCGCAGCCATCGACGCCTGCATGCCCGGCACCACCCACCACGAGGTCCACCAGCTCACCACCCGGCTCCTCACCAAGGCCATGTGTCGGCTCGGGCTCCTCGAAGGCGACCCCACCGACGACTCCGTCATCGACAAGCTCATCGAAGACGGCGCCCAGAAGCGCTACTTCATGCACGGGACCGGCCACTGGCTGGGGCTGGATGTGCACGACGTGGGCGCCTACGCCGGCGGGGGCTCCTCCACAGCACTCGCTCCGGGCATGGTGCTCACCATCGAGCCCGGCATCTACGTGGCGACCGACGATGAACAGGCCCCCGAGCGCTTCCGGGGCATGGGCATCCGCATCGAAGACGACATCCTGGTCGCCGAGAACGGCCCCGTGAACCTCACCGCAGCCATCCCAAAGACCATCGAGGCGGTGGAAGCAGCGTGTCGAGGCGAGCGATGAGCATTGGCCTGGTGGGTGACGTCGGCGGCACCAACGCCCGCTTTGCGCTCGCAGCCGATGGTGTGGTCGGAGTCTCGCAGACCTGGAAGACCGGTCGGGTTCCGGCCTTGCCCCACGTCTACACCACCCTCGCTGGCGCACTTCCTGGCGCACCAGGCCGTCCCGACTACGCGTGCATCGCGGTGGCCGCCCCGGTCGACGGCCCGTCCGTCACCCTCACCAACGCCGACCTCACCCTCGATGTGCGCACACTGGGCATTCCCCGCGCCCGCCTCGCCAACGACCTCGAAGCGGCGGCTGCCGGCGTCCCCGATGTCCCCGCACACCTCCAGCATCCGCTGGTCCCCGGTCCCGGCCATCCGCAGCGCCCGATGGTGGTGGTGGGCATGGGCACGGGGCTCGGCGTCGCCATCCGGCTGGCATCCGGCGACTTGATCTCAGGGGAGGGGGGGCACGCCCAGTTCGCCCCCAGCACCCCCCAGCTAGCCCAGCTCGTCGATGCTTTGGGGGCCTCGCTCGAGCGCCCCGTCGAGTGGGAAGACCTCCTCTGTGGCCGCGGCTTCGGGCGCATCCTCGCGTGGTGCCGCCACAACCGAGCGCTGGCGGTGTCGTCCGACTTCAGCGCCCTCGAAGCCACCGCCCGGGGCGCCGTCATGGCGCAAGATACCGAAGCCTACGACCTCATCGTCGGTGCCGTCGCCGACCTCCTCCGCGGCCTGGCCCTCACCGTGTGCGCAGGCTCCGTCGTCCTCTGCGGGGGCGTGGCCGGTCACCTTCGCGAGGCCTTCATGCGCCCCATCTTTGCGGCGCGCTTCCGGGCACCCGGTCCCGTCTCTCACGTCCTGAACGGCGTGGGCGTCACCCTCCTCACCGACGACGCCCTGGCCCTCCGCGGATGTGTTCGGCTCAATCGAGGGTAGTGCAGGGGTCCACCGCCGGGTCGGGCACCACGATGCCACCGGGGGCCACCACCAGGATGCCGCCGGGAACGTCCACCACCACGTCGTCGCCCAGGTTGATGGACACATCCACCTCGCCCAGCTCGGCATCGCCCCACGCACCGTAGGTGAGCGACGCACCTTCTTCGGTGAGCTCGAGGTCGCACAGCACCAGGCCCGAGCCCAAGGTCACGTCCACAATGGCGGTGTGGTCCCAGTCCTCGTCGTCGGCCAGCAGCGTGGCCACCACCGCTTCGCCCTGCACCACCTCGGACGGGTCGAGCGCGAACTCGGGCGGCTCGGGTTCCTCGATGGGCTCGAGCTCGAGGGGGGTGAGGTCGATGGGCGCTTCGAAGCCGTCGTCCTGCACGTTGTTGTCGTCGTCCAGGAGGTCGCCACCGTCGCCCGAGTCACCCTGCTCGACCAGAGTGTCGCCGTCGGAGCCTTGTCCGTCCGGACCGAAGCCGTCCTTGCAGGGGTAGCCGTAGACCACGCAGCCGCTGGCAGCCATGGCCACGAGGAAGGGGAGGGCGCGCAGAGGGTGGGTCGAGGAGCGGGTGGGGGCCGGGCTGGTCATCAGGGTCTCCTTGGACGGTTCGGTACCCTCGTGGGGACCGTTGCCCGTCCAACACCGCCCCTCCACGCGGGTGTCACCTCGATGTGCGAAGTTTTCCGCGAGAAGAATTCCGCCGGTCTGTCAACAGACTGGCACACACGAGTCGCTTGCCCCCACAGGCCTCGTTAGCCTCTCGGGTCAAACAAAAAGACGAACACAACCCCCGGGGGCCCACACAAACGGAAGCGGGTCCCCTTGCAGGAGAGTCCATGTCTCAAGGTCCCGAGAAGGCCTACAAGAACCTCAAATTCCTCAACAGCCCGTCTGCACGGCCCATTCGCATGCTCTGCGAATACGAGGAACCCAAGCAGCGCTTCGCCGACCAGCGCGTCAACGACACCGTCGTTTTCTTCGGCTCCGCCCGCGCCCGTCCCGCTGCACTGGCTGCCGATGAAGTCGCCCACCTCGAGCGCGAAGTCGGTCGCTGCACCGAAGAACACGCCCTCCGGGAGCTCGAGCGCAGCCTCAAGGTCGCCAAGGGGCGCGCCATGCTCGGCCGCTACTACGACGACACCCGCGAGCTGGCCCGCCGTCTCACCGAATGGGACATGCAGCGCAAGGCCCAGCGCCGCTACTACGTCTGCACGGGCGGTGGTCCGGGCATCATGGAAGCCGCCAACCGCGGCGCCGCCGACGTCAAGGGTGGTCGCAGCGTCGGTCTCGGCATCTCGCTGCCCTTCGAGGAAAAGGTCAACCAGTACGTCACCCCCGAGCTCGCCTTCGAGTTCCACTACTTCTTCACCCGGAAGTACTGGTTCCTCTACCTGGCCAAGGCGATGGTGCTGATGCCCGGTGGCTTCGGCACGATGGACGAGCTCTTCGAGTCGCTCACCCTGCGCCAGACCGGCAAGGTCAAGAAGCCCATGCCCACGGTCCTCTACGGCACCGACTACTGGGATGAGGTGATGGACATCGAGGCCATGCTGCGCTGGGGCACCATCAGCGAACGCGACCTCCTCCTGTTCCACCGCTCCAACACCGTCGACGACGCCTTCGACTTCCTGGTCGATGCGCTCGAGCGCCTGGAGCGCGGCGAGGAAGACTGATTCGGCCAGATCCGGGGGTGCGTTCCGTTAGAGTCGGGGCGCACCCCCTTTTCGTTGCCCCCATCTCCTTTCGGCGCCCAGAACCGCGCCCTCGGAGCCATCCATGTCCCGCTTCGGCATCCGCAAGCGCCTCAAGTCTGCCCTCGGCATGGGCCGTCGCCCCGCCCAGATTGTGCGCTACCCCATCACCTACGTCCTGCCCGACGGCAGCGAACAGGTGGTCCAGGCCGAAGAACACTACTCGGTTCTCATGGCCAGCCAGGCGCTCCCGTCGCCCATCGGCACCGGCAAGCGCGCGGGCGGCACCTGCCCCGATGGCGGCTGTGCGTCCTGCCGCATCGAAATCATCGACGGCACCGGCCTGTCCCCCATGACCGACTCCGAACGCGCCAGCATGCAGGCCCTCGCCGATGGCAAGCCGCACGAAGGGCGTCCGCGCGAGAAAGGGCCGGCCATCACCGAAAACGCCCGCCTCGGCTGCTACGCCAAGATTCTCGGCCCGGGCGCAAAGGTCCAGGTGCTCTCGCTCTTCGACTACGACAGCGTGCGCGGCGACCCCAACGGCACCTGACCGTCCCGTTCCGCTCGGTTATCCACCGGCATGGAACAACAATCATTCTGCGACTTGCACATTCACGCGGGGTCCTCGGTGGCCCCGCACGTCATGTGGTCCATCGCCCACCAACAGGGCTTCAAGCTCCCCGTCAAAGACTACTGGGAGTTCCGCGACCTCATCACCATCAACCCCCGCCGGGTCCGTAGCCTCGACGACTACCTCCGCATCCTCCACGAATGGACGGAGAAGATTCAGTCGAGCCCCGCCGCCATCGAGCGGTCGGTCTACGAGATCATGGGCAAGGAATACCGAAGCTCTCGCGTCGAGCAGATCGAGCTTCGGTTCAACCCCATGAAGCGCAACCTCGGCGGCGAGCGCGACCTCGACCACATCATCCACGCCGCCCTCCGCGGCATGGACCGCGCCGTGCTCGAGTACAACCTCAAGGCCGGGCTCATCTTCTGCCTGGCCCGAGAGTTCTCGGCCGAGCTCAACGAAATCATCCTCGAGAAGGCCATCAAGTACCGGGGCCGTGGGGTCATCGGCATCGACCTCGCGGGCACCGAGACAAAGGCCATCGAGCTCGACGAGAGCGTGGGTCGGTACGCCGCCATGTTCCAGCGGGCCCGCGACGCCGGCCTGGGCACCACCATCCACACCGGCGAGACCAAAAACACCGCTGGTGAGGGCGTGATCGCGGTCCTCAAGCACCTCAAGCCCCACCGCATCGGCCACGGCGTGCGCGCCGCCTACAACGAAGAAGCGCTCCAGCGGCTGGCTGACACCAACACCGTGCTGGAGATCTGCCCCACCTCCAACCTCCACACACGGGCGGTGCGGCACCTCGAAGAGTTCCGGTTCGTGCTGGGCGCATTCCTCGAAGCGGGCGTGCCCATCACCATCAACACCGATGGCACGTACCTCTGCAGCACCAACCTCAAGCGCGAGTTCCGGCTGCTCACAGAGTCGGGCATCCTCACCGCCGAAGAGGCCGAGACCGCCCGCAAGACCGCCTTCGAGCGCAGCTTCCTCAGCGGCTGAGCGCCTGGCGGGCCTGTGCCTGCACCACCGGGTGGGAGTGTGTGAGCCCCCGCTCGATGGTGCGCCAGGCGTGGGGGGTGTCGAGGTTGGCCAGCACCGCGATGGCGTTGCGCTTGAGGCCCCACGCCTTTGGTCGACGGAGGGGGGAGCCGGCGAGACTGGCCTCGATGAGGTCGTCTTCGGTGGACATCAGCCACTCCAGGTCGAGCCACGCGTGGCCCGCACGCGGGGCGAAGTCCTGTTCGAGCGACGTGGGCGGACGGTGGTTGTGGGGGCAGACGTCCTGGCACACATCGCAGCCGAACACCCACCTCCCCATCTGGCGGGCCAGCCCTTCGGGGATGACGTCGCGGTGTTCGATGGTGAGCGTGGAGATGCAGCGCGCGGCGTCGAGCTGGCCATCGCCGGTGAAGGCTGCCGTGGGACAGTCGACGTGACATCGACGGCAGCGGCCGCAGTGCTTGACCAATCCGCCGGTCAGCGGGGGGTCGGGAGTGGCGAGACCGTCGACCAGCACCACGCCCAGGAAGAACCAGCTCCCCCGAGCCGGCTCGATGACCATGCAGTTGCGGCCCACGTACCCGAGCCCCGCTTCAGCAGCCCAGGCGCGTTCCACCAGCGGGCGGGCGTCGACGCTCCAGTAGCTGCCGATGCCCTGCTTGCGCAGATCGCGGGTGAGCCGGCGCAGGCGCTTGGACACGAGGTTGTGGTAGTCGCGGCCCCAGGCGTAGCGGGAGACCTTGCCCGTGAGGCCGCCGGGGTCGGGTGGGCGCTGCCAGTGGTAGTCGATGCCCAGCACGAGGGCGCTCTGGGCGTTGGGCAGCAGCTCTGCGGGACGGAGGCGAGGGGACAAGCCGGTGGCCATCCAGTCCATCGTGGCCGTGCGCTTGGACCGGACCATCGCCGCGTAGGCCAGGCCTCCGGGACCAGGCGTGCGGACCGGTGCGATCCGGGCGCGCGAGAACCCCTTGTCGGCCGCCATTTCGAGCATGATGGCGCGCAGCTCGTCGGGCGCGGGAGCGGAGACGGTCGTCATGGGGCGAGGCCGGTTGGTTGACGGGCAGGGCCACGTCCATATGATGCCGCGGTCCGCGGGGGCCAGCGGGTCGACGACACGACGTGGTCCACCCTTGCCCACCGCATCGCTGCCTTCCATCTGGAGCGTCCATGTCCTCCAACGTCGAAAACGTTGTCATCTGTGGCTCCGGCCCTGCCGGTCTCACCGCTGCCCTCTACACTGCCCGCGCCAACCTCAAGCCGCTCGTCCTCGAAGGCATGCAGCCCGGCGGTCAGCTCACCATCACCACCGAAGTCGAGAACTTCCCCGGCTTCGAGCACGGCATCCAGGGCCCCGAGCTCATGGAAGTGATGAAGAAGCAGGTGGCCCGCTTCGACACCCGCTTCGAGTTCGACGAAGTCACCAGCTGCAACCTCGACGTCTGGCCCTTCGAGCTGAAGACCGGCAACGGCAAGACCCTCCACACCAAGGCGCTCATCATCGCCACGGGCGCCACCGCCAAGTACCTGGGCCTGCCCAACGAAACCCGCCTCCAGGGCCACGGCGTCAGCGCCTGCGCCACCTGCGACGGCTTCTTCTTCCAGGGCGTGGAGCTCGCCGTGGTGGGCGGTGGTGACTCGGCTGCCGAAGAAGCTGCGTTCCTCACCAAGTTCGCCACCAAGGTGCACCTACTGGTCCGCCGCGACGTGCTGCGGGCTTCCAAGATCATGCAGGACCGCGTGCTCAACCACCCCAAGGTCGAGGTCCACTGGAACACCTCGGTCACCGATGTGCTCGGTGCCCACGAGGTGGAAGGCATCCGCGTCCGCAACAACGTGAGCGGCGAAGAGACCGACTGGAACCACATCAAGGGCCTGTTCCTGGCCATCGGCCACAAGCCCAACTCCGATGCCTTCAAGCAGTGGATCGACCACGACGACGTGGGCTACCTCAACGCCGTGCCCGGCACCTCGAAGACCAACGTGGAGGGCGTGTTCGTGGCCGGCGACATCCAGGACAGCGTGTACCGCCAGGCCATCACGGCGGCCGGCAGTGGCTGCATGGCCGCGATTGATGCCGAGCGGTGGCTCGAGACGAAGCACTGAGGCGTGAGGGGAGGGGGGCCCAAAAAGTCGACCTCCCCAAAGTCCTCCCCCTTCCAGGGGGAGGTGGCCCCGCAGGGGTCGGAGGGGGCCCCAAAAAGACCGACCTCCCCAAAGTCCTCCCCCTTCCAGGGGGAGGTGGCCCCGCAGGGGTCGGAGGGGGCCCCAAAAGAGACCGACCTCCACAAAGTCCTCCCCCTTCCAGGGGGAGGTGGCCCCGCAGGGGTCGGAGGGGGCCCCAAGTACCGGCCCCTCCAAGAGTAGGTGGCCCCGCAGGAGTCGGAGGGGGCCCAAACTGTCCTCCCCCTCACAAAATCTGCTGCACCCGCCGCACATGAAACGTCCGCTCCTGCCCATCCACGTGGCAGAACCCATCAAAGTACGGCAGCCGCGCTTCGTGAATCGTCACCCGCCGCCGAATCGTGAGCGGTCCCGGGCCATACCGGTCCGTGTAGTCGAACACCAGCTGCTCCGTTCCAGTCGCAGCCACTTGAATCCGGTCCGCCAGCGCCTTCCGGCCCGCCGCACCCTTCGCCAGGTGCTCCGCCCGCCGCAGCAGCTCACCCACCGTCGGCGGCGCTTCCTTCGCACCACCCAGCCCCTCCAACAGCCGCCGATACACCGTCATCGTCGTGACCGTGTCGGCCAGAGCCCGGTGCGCCGTGGGCTGCGGGGTCTCCGTCCGCCGGGCCAGAGCCTCCAAGCTGCACTTCGAGAACCCGTACACATTCCGAGCCATGTCGAGCGTGCACACCACCGGACCGTGCTTCGGCTCCGGCACCTCCGCCATGTGGCACTCCGCCCGCAAGAAGCCCACGTCGAACGGTGCGTTGTGGGCCACCAGCACCGCCCCCTCGAGCACCTTCGCCAGCCGCGGCAGAATCTCCGCAAAAGTAGGCTGCCCACGCAGGTCGGCGTCGGAGAGCCCATGGATCTGCTGCGCCAGCGCCGGCATCTCCCGCTGGGGGTCGATGAGCTGGGAGAACTTCTTCCGTCGACCACCCCGTGGACGCCCGCGCACCACCGCCACCTCGCACACCCGGTCGCCCGAAGCAACCGACAGGCCGGTGGTCTCGAAGTCGAGCACCGCGGTGGGTGCATCCAGTGCGGGGAGCTTCAGCAGGTCGTCGTTGGAGAGAACGCTCACTCAGGTGCCTCGGGCTCGACCAGCCAGTCCGGGATCCCGGGTGGCGTGAAGACACCGTCGCCGTCGGCGTTCACCCAGATGGGGTTGGTGAGCGCATACGGATGGATGGGGAACGCGCGGGGGACCGGAATCGCCTCGGAGAGGAAGTCGCCGAGGCCGATTCCTGCGAGCGCGCCCGTGACGACGTCTTCGAGGAAGATGGGGGGGTACTCCACCGGCGTGAACACCGGCGAGAGGTCGTCGCCGCCTGCCGCGATGACGACGTACCAGCTGTCCTTGTCAGGAGTGACGGTATAGGTCGTGGAGAAGTTGAGCACCGAGCCGTGGTCGATGTCGCCCGCTGCCCATTCCTCGATGAGCCGGCCGTTCTCGTACAGCTCCACGCGATCGATGGAGAACCAGCCCGGGCTCTGCACCTCGATGGTGAGGTCGACCGACGATGCATTGACGTCGGAGCCCGGCCCCATCCGCTCATCGCCGTTGGCGTAGAAGCGCACGAACGGTCCGTACGACGCCACCACGCGGCCTTCCTTCACCGCCCGCGCCACCTCATCCGGGCGCACGAACCCGGGCTGGTCGGACTCGGCCATCACGAAGTTCCGCGGGCAGCCCGACTCGGTGCTCGTGAGGCCGTGGGTGTCGGAGTTGCCCAGCGCGGTGATGCGGTAGCCCAGGTTGTTGAGCGTGAACCAGTCGTCGACCACGCCCTCGTAGCCGTAGCCGAGGGTGTACGTGCCAGCTTCCAGGTCGAGCTGCTCGTCCATCGTGCGGATGAACATGTCGACTTCGTCGGTGTCGCCGCCCGCTGCATAGTCCGCCAGCTCGGGGGCCGTGGGCGTGCGGATGAGCTCGAAGCGCTTGCCGTTGAGAACCTCCATGGCATCGAACTCCATGGTGAAGTTCGAGGCGTCGAGCAGCTCGTTGCCCGACAGCACCGTGAGCTGGCTGACGTCGAGGGCCACGTCGCCGTTGTCGGACTTGTACGGGTTCATCACGTACTGGTCGAAGTAGCCCAGGATGCCGTCGCGGGGGTGGCCCACGAACACCACAGGCTCCTCGCCGCCGGGCTCGCCCAGAGCGCGCAGGTCTTCGATCATCTCGATGGGTGTGAGGCCGGTCCAGTCGAAGGCGCCGCCCTGGTCGGCCAGGTGGTCCATCATGAGCGGGAAGCCCAGGTAGTGGCCGACTTCGATGGTGGTGACCTCGAGCCCCACCGCCGAGCCAATCCAGCTCTGCAGACCGAGGTCGGCGATGGGCGGCGCGTAGTCGGTGACGGCGTCGTGGTCGGTGGACGCGATGTACTCCACCCCTTCGGCCACCATGGTCATGACGCGGGTGTGGAGGTTCACCCCGGAGTCGTGGCTGCGGAAGGCGTGCACGTGGAAGTCGCCGCTGATCCACCCGGTGGTGTCGACGCTGCGGACCACCTGCAGCCGGAGGTCGGTGCCGGTGTCGACGCCCACGGTGAAGGGCTCGGTCCAGTCGAGCTCGTACTCGATGCCGCGGCTGGCGACGGCGGTGTACTTGCCCGGCGGCAGCACTGCTTCGCCCACGCCGTCGACCGTGAACACCACCTGCGCGGGGTTCCCGCCGATGAAGCCGTCGCCCAGGACAGGGTCGCGGGGGCTGTCGGTGGCGCCGGCGGCGAAGAAGCTCACCTTGGAGGGCACAGGGTCGCCCGTTTCGTCGGTGACCTGGAAGCGAACGGTGCCTGGACGCGGAGACTCCAGCACTGCCGACAGCTCGTCGCCGGCCTTGAGCGTAAACGGCACCCGCTCACTGTCCGGACGGCCCTCGGCGTGCACCATGAGCGCGTACTTGCCCGGTGGCAGGCCACCCCCGAACGAGCCGTCGACCTGGCTGTCCATGCCCACATCGGTGGTCCACTCGAGGAACGGGGCGTCGGCGCCTTCTTCGTAGACGAACACGCGCACCCCGGAGAGGGGCGTGCCGGTGGTCTGCTCGACCACATGCCCGTACACATGGCCCATCGGCTGACCGGTGGCCTCCCAGACCGCCTCGGCAGCCGAGCCCACGTCGCCCTGGCCGATGCCGAACCAGCGGCTGTAGTGGAAGGGGCCGTCGGTGGACTCGAAGCGGGCGTTGGTGCCGTTGCCTTCCACACCCGCACCCACCGCGACGGTCTGGGAGCTGGTGAACATGGGCACGTACATGTTGCCGGAGTCGTTGATGAGGGCGTAGCTCACGCGGTCGGCCGTGCCTGCGAGGTAGGGCAGTCGAATCGGGTCGGTGAACGTGTTGGCGCCGTCTTCCAAGAGGCCCTGCACGAAGGTTTCTTCGTCGAAGCCCACGCCGGGCGTGAAGACGTCGACGCTGCCGCCCTGCAGGTAGAAGTCGCCGAAGACCACACCACCACCCTCGGCCCCGCCGAGCGCAAGGTCGAGCAGTGGGAGGTTGCCCGTGCCCGACACCGTGACCGCGCCTTCGGACCCCGAGATGTCGTCGGCGCAGGTGGGGTTGTCCGTGAACAGCACCGTGCTGCGAATTTCCACGGCCGCATCGCCGGGCGACAGGATGTAGTCGGTGCGCAGGTGGAAGTAGGGCCGCTCGGCAATCCACTGCAGGCCCCACAGGGCGTCGAGCAGCGTGATGAAGCTCTCTTCGGCGCCGATGGTGCAGATGATGGCCGGGGAGTCGGAGCCCCCCTCCGACAGGATGGTGACCTCGCCCTCTTCTTCGTTGATGCGCGCCACGTTCAGGTTGATGGTGGGGAACACCTCGGCGAGCTGGTCGAGGCCCTTGCCCTGCGAAAAGCGGGGGTCGGCGCGCTGGAGATCGGCGTCGATGAGGCTGCCACCCGAGGTGTGTGGGCCCAGCGAGTTGCGCGTGCCCAGAACCGCCAGCCGAATCCGGTCATTCTCCAGGATGAAGTCGCCCACCCGTGCCGTGGCCTTGGGGCCGCCGATCCCCTCGTCGAGGCGCTGGATCTGGTAGGCGCTCGCCCACGTCTGTTTTTCCGTCTTGCACGACGCCAGGCCGAAGGCGACACCCGGGATGGCCACCACGCCGAGCCGGAAGCCACCGCGACGGAAAAAGGAGGAGCTGGAGGGCATCATCACGTCCTGGAGGGCGCCGAGGGCCCCGTGGGCGAGGGGAGGGGACCGGTCCAGACCACTCGGATGTGGGAGTGTGTTGGACGGACCCTGCCACTCGACAATATTGGGCCAACCCGCCCCGGTCCACGAGGATGCCCATGCCCCGCACTTCGACTCGCGCCGCCCTGGTCGCCACGCTCGCCGGCGTCGCATTGCTCGGCTCCCCCGCCCTCGCCAAGGGGAAGAAGAAAGACCCCACCGCGCCCCGAAAGGCGGACGGCAGCTCCATCCCGGCCCCCACCCCCACCGGCCTCATCCAGCCGTGGTTCACCCTGTGGGACCAGGACGTCGACCCCATCTCCGATCCCGCCGGCTACGGCGATCCGGAAGACGACTTCGGCTTCAAGCTCCGGCGCGCCCGCATCGGCCTCGTCGCCAAAGAAGACCGCGTCAAGTACGACATCACCTTCGGCTTCTCCTCGGGCTTCGACGCCGTCGACCCCCCCGACTCCGGCAGCATCCAGCTCATCTCCGCCGAAGGCTCGTACAAGCCCGTCAAGGGCCTCTGGCTCACCGGCGGTGTGCAGAAGGTGCCCATCAGCCGCGACTTCCTCATGAGCGCCAGCCAGCTCGCTTCGGGCGACCGCGCCGTGGGTTCCGTGCGCATGGTGCCCGGCCGCGATGTGGGCATTACCGCCGACTACAACACCGGCGACACCGACGGCGACGGCTTCAAGGCCCGCGTCCGCGCCGGTATGTTCAACGGCAACGGCGACCTCATGGGCGACGACAACGACGGCAAGCTCATCGCCACCCGCCTCGACCTCGTCTTCGGTCCCGGCAACGTCTACCGCACCTGGGGCCGCGTGAAGGGCGCCACCTTCGGCCTTGCCGGCGACTACTGGATGAACAACGACCTCGGCACCGAAACCACCGGCTTCGGCGCGGATGCCATCTTCCGCATCCAGGGCCTGGCCATCCTCACCGAGTTCCACAAGGCCGTGCTCAAGCCCACCGACGCCGACATCGTGATGCCCTCGCTGCTCGCCGAGGCCCCCCGCCTCGGGATGTCGCACCAGATCGGCTACTCCGTGTGGATGGTCGAACCCTACGTCCGGTACTCCACCTTCGACGACAACCAGAACTTCGAAGACAACGGCGATGTGGGCGAGATCCAGGGCGGCGTCACCTGGCACGGCGGCGACGACATGGTCCGCGCGGGCCTCGCCTACCTGCACCGCACCGAAGGCGGCGGCGCCGAGACCGACAACGACACCGCCCGACTCTGGCTCCAGCTCGCATTTTGAGGCACATCGCGAACATGCATCAGCGCACCGCTCCCGGCACCTTCGGGAGCCGCCTCCTGTTCGCAGGCCTCCTCGGCCTCGCCTCCGTCACCCCCGCTGCAGCCGCTCCAGCGTCCGACGACACCGGCTGGGGCGCGGTCATCGAGCACGCCTCCCCGGCCGTCGTGTCCATCCGCGTCGACTCCGTGCGCGCCTTCGACACCGGCAGTGCGGGCAACAGCGTGGCCACCGGCTTCGTCATCGACGCCGAACAAGGCCTCATCCTCACCAACCGGCACGTGGTCGAGCCCGGTCCGGTGCGCTCCGAGGCCGTCTTCCTCAACAACGAAGAAGTCCCGCTGCAGGCCGTCTACCGCGACCCCGTGCACGACTTCGGCATCTACCGCTTCGACCCCTCCGATGTCCGCTTCATGGACCTCGTAGAGCTCGAGCTCGACCCCGACGGCGCCAAGGTGGGCACCGACGTCCGCATCATCGGCAACGACGCCGGCGAGAAGATCAGCATCCTGTCGGGCACGCTCGCCCGCCTCGACCGCGGCGCACCCTCGTACGGCGTGGGCCGGTACAACGACTTCAACACCTTCTACTACCAGTCGGCCTCGTCCACCTCGGGCGGCTCCTCCGGCTCCCCCGTCATCGACGAACACGGCCGCGTGGTCGCGCTCAACGCCGGCGCCAACCGCAACAGCGCCTCGTCGTTCTTCCTGCCGCTCGACCGCGTCCACCGTGCCGTCGAGCTCATCCGAAAGGGCGAGCCCGTCACCCGCGGCACCCTCCAGACCACCTTCAAGCACCGCCCCTACGACGAACTGTCCCGCCTGGGCCTCGGTGAAGCCGACGAAACCCGCCTGCGGGGCGTCTTCCCCGAAGGCACCGGGCTGCTCGTGGTCGACCAGGTGCAGCCGCAGGGTCCGGGCGACGGCGTCCTCCGCCCCGGCGACGTCCTCGTGGCCATCGACGGCAACCCCCTCGACGGCTTCGTCCCGCTCGAGACCGTTCTCGACAGCCGTGTGGGCGAAGCCGTGGCCCTCACCGTCGTCCGCGGAGGCGAGACCGTCGAGCTGGCCCCCACCGTCGGCGACCTCCACGCCATCTCCCCCGACCACTACCTCGAGCTGGGCGGCGGCGTCCTCCACGACCTCTCCTACCAGAAGGCCCGCACCTACGGCCTTCCGCTCGGCGGCGTGTTCGTCCCGTACCGCGGCTACCTGCTCTCCAACGGCGGCCTCGCCACCAGCGCGGTCATCACCGAATTCGCCGGCGCCCCCACACCCAACGTGAAGGCCCTCGCCGAAGTCCTCGAACAGGTGCCCGACGGCGCCCGCGTTCCCGTGCGCTGGAGCCGCGTCAACGACCCCAACCGGGTGCGCCTCTCCGTCATCGAGGTCGACCGTCGGTGGTTCGCCACCCAGCTGTGCACCCGCAACGACACCAACGGCACCTGGCCGTGCGAAGCCCTCGACGCCCCCGACTCCCGCGTCACCGCTCCCCCCGCCACCGTCCGGCTGGCCCCCACCACCCACAAGGTGGCCAAGAAGGTGGCCCCGTCGCTCGTCACCGTCGACTTCCACGTGCCCTACCGCGTCTCCGGCGTGCACGGCGCCGACTTCCGGGGCACCGGCCTCGTGGTCGACGCCGAAGCGGGCCTCGTCATGGTCGACCGCGACACCGTGCCCATCGCCCTGGGTGATGCCTCCATCATCGTCGGCGGCGCAGTGCAGGTCCCGGCCACGGTCGTGTGGGTGCACCCCGCCCGCAACATCGCGCTGCTCCAGTACGACCCCACCCTGCTCCCCGACACCCCCCTCCGGTCGGCCGTCTTCGCCACCAAGCCCGCGAAAGAAGGCGACAAGACCACCCACGTCGGCCTCGACCGCGACCACGCCGTCGCCCACCAGAGCACCCGCGTAGAGGCCATCGAGCCCCTCTACATGCCCATCCCCAACGTCCCGTTCTTCCGCGAGACCAACAGCCGCGTGGTGGCCCCTTCATCTGCCGCCGCCTCCACCGGCGGGGTCCTCGTCGACAAGAAGGGCCGCGTGCAGGCGCTCTGGGCGTCCTACGTCGACCTCTCCGGCAAAGAGCCCGACGGCTTCTTCCGCGGCTTGCCTGTGGCCACCATGCAGGCCGCGCTCGACGCCTACCACGCCGACCCCACCGCCCCGTGGCCCGTCCTCGGCGCCGACCTCACCACCATCGAGCTCACCCGCGCCCGCGACCTCGGCCTCTCCGCCGAACGCGCCGCACGCTACGAAGAGATGAAGGGCGCACGGCGGGTTCTCACCGTCGGCCGCACCATCCGCGAGTCCCCCGCAGCCGCCGTTCTCCGCGCTGGCGACCTCGTCCTCGAAGCCAACGGCGAATTCGTCACCGAGCCCTGGCAGGTGGGCGACATGGTGGCCGACGGCGCCGTCACACTCACCGTGGTCCGCGACGGCAAAGAGTCCACCATCCAGGTCGACCCCCACCTCCTGTCCACCAGCGGCACCGAACGCGCATTGCTGTGGGCAGGCGCCGTCCTCCACGACGTCCCCCACTGGCTCCCCGCCCAGCGCGGCACCCCATCCACCGGCGTGTACGTGGCCTGGTACTGGTACGGCACCCCCGCCGGACGCTACGGCCTGCGCCCCACCTGGCGCATCACCGCCGTGAACGACACCCCGGTGGCCAACCTCGACGACTTCATGGCCACCCTCGGCGACCCCCACGCCCCGGTCCGACTCACCTACGTCGACCTCAAGGGCCGTGAAAAGGTGCTCACGCTCAAGCCCAACCCCGCGGCATGGCCCACGCAAACCCTCGAGCGCAACCCCGACACCGGCGAATGGACCCGCACCGTCGCGGCACCCTGACGATTCGCGACATCCACGGGGCGGTCGAGCTGGTAGCCTCGCAGCTCTCACGGAGGACCACCGGTGCGGTATTCTCGGCGACGGCGTGCACGCAACGGCGGCGGTCGCACGGCCTCCCTCCTCATCGCCGTGCTCACCTGCATGATGGTGGCTGCGTCCATCCATCCGCAGGCCTGGCTGAGCCTCTACGACGCCCCCGCCTTCCTGCACACCATCGCCTTCTTCCTCGCTGATCTGTTCGCCCCGTTGCGGCACCTCGCGTTCACCAGCAACCACACCCTCTGGCCCGAGTGGCGCTGGACCCGCTTCCATCAGGCCCTCGTGGGTGGCGCTCTCCCGCTCATCTACGCCGTGGTGGTCGCCTTCCGAAGCCGCGACCGCCTGGGGCAGGTGCTCCGGTCCGAGCTCGCCGTGTTCCGGGCACTCCACGACCCCTCCGGCCGCCGCGACCCCACCACCCTCGCCCGCGAGTCCGAGGCCCAGTCCATCGCCCGCCAGTTCCTGGCCAATCGAAGCGTCCAGGCCGGCACCGCGCCCCCCGAGCCCTGAGTCCTCTGGGCGCCTCCTCGCTGCGCTCGGACCGGGTGCTCTCGTGGGGGCGCGGCCGAGAACCCGGCGGGCCACCTCGTTCCTCGGAGTCCCCCCGGGGCCGCTCCGTTCCCTGCGGGAACCGCCTCCGGCGCCCACTGCCGCCCCCTGGCGCGGCCCTCTGGCGAGGGGGCAGAGCACAGTGTCCTCGTGTATCAGCGGGGAACTGCTCCTTCGGAGCGCAGGCACAACAGTCCTCCATTCGGCGCAGAACATCCGTTCTCACAGTCCTCCCCCTTCAGGGGGAGGTGGCCCCGAAGGGGTCGGAGGGGGCCCCGTGGATCACAGTGTCCTCTGTCGAGGCTGCCTCCAGGCTGACTGCCCCCTATGCGGGCCCGGCGCCGACAAACCAGGCATCGCAGGGTTCGAAGCCTGGTGCCTCATCCCGGGCAGGCCGTCGAGTCTGGGGTTCGATGAGCTCGGGGGACGACGAAACGATGGGTGGTGCCAGATTCGTCGCTTTGTTCGCTGACGCTCACGCTCCGAACGACTTGGTCGAGGCTCACCGAGCTCGTGGGCACAACTGTCCTCCATTCGGCAAAGAACATCCGTTCTCAAAGTCCTCCCCCTTCAGGGGGAGGTGGCCCCGAAGGGGTCGGAGGGGGCCCCCAGAAGCCAGGCACCCCCAGAGTCCTCCCCCTTCAGGGGTCTCCTACCCGCACCAATGGCCACACCGTCCCACCAACCGGACGACTTCAGGTGAGAACGACGATGTCCTCCCCCTTCAGGGGGAGGTGGCCCCGAAGGGGTCGGAGGGGGCCCCCAGAAACCAGAAGCCCCCATGCACCCCCAGAAACCAACCACCCCCAAACACCTCCCTATCCCGACCTTCGCAAATACTCGGGCGGCACGTGATTGGTGAGCCACACGCCGTTGTCGGTCCGGAAGAACCGGTGCCCGGCCGACGCCATCGCCGCGCTGTCCACCACAAGGATGACCGGGCGGCCCCGACGGCTCCCCACCGTGGTGGCGGTCTTCAGGTCGGCCGACAGGTGTACATGGTGTCGGTTTCGGGGGGTGAGGCCGGTGGCTTCGATGCTCTCGAGGGCACGCGGGACCGTGCCGTGGAAGAGCACAGGCGGTGGGGGAACAGGAGTGTACCCCAGCTCCACCGGCACCGAGTGCCCCTGACGGGCGCGGATGCGCCCACCATCCTCCGAGAACTCGAAGCGCTTCTTGTCGTTGGTCTCGACACACCGCTCCAGTGTGCCCCGCGTGACCGCACGCCCGCGCACTCGGAGCGCGTCGAGGAGCGCGTCGACATCGGTCCAGCCGGCGTCGTCGAGGGTGATGCCGATGGTGTCGGGGCGGTGGCGCAGGACGTAGGACAGGCGGCGGGACAGGTTCTTGGCCATGGGGGCCTCCAGGGAAAGTGTACGCGACCCTGCCGGGCCGCACACCCACCTTCGTCTGTCTTCAACTCGGCTACCACGATAGTCTATGGATAATTCATCCAAATTCTGGATAGATGAGCCATGCTCCCCGCCTCCATCGACGACGACCAGCTCCGGGTGTTTGTGGCCTTCGCAGACCACGGCGGGTTCACGGCCGCAGCAGCGGTCATCCACCGCAGCCAGCCGGCCGTCCACGCGCAGATCCAGAAGCTGCAAGACGACCTCGGTGTGCGGCTCTACACCCGTGTGGGCAGGGGCGTGCGGCTCACCCCGGCCGGAGCCGTGGTTGCCGCCTTCGGTCGACGCCACCTCGCCGACACCGCCGCACTGCGGGCTCGCCTGTCCGGGGACCGCACCGAGCGGGTCGTCCTCGCCACCGGAGCGGGGGTGTTGCGCGACCTGCTGGCCCCCGGCGTGGCCCGTTTCGTCCAAGATGGCGGCAGGGTGGATGTGCGCACCGGGGACCGCACGGAAGTGGTGGGTGCCGTCCGAGACGGTCGCGCCCGAGTGGGCGTCACCGCCGCGGGTGAGCCTCCGCCGGGCATCTGGGCCCGTGCGCTCTGTTCGGTGGGCCTGGCCCTCGCCGTTCCCATCGCCTGGCCAGCCTGCCAAGGGCCGCTCCCGCTCGGCGTCCTGGCCCAGCACCCCCTCATCCTCCCTCCGCAAGGCGGCCCCGTCCGAGCAGCCCTCGACACCGCCCTCGGCGCCACACCTCTGCAGGTGGTTGCCACATGCAAGGGCTGGGATGCCGCGCTGGCGCTGGTCGCGGCCGGAGCCGGGGTGGCTCTGGTCAACGACTCCTGTCAGGTGCCTCCCACCGTCCGCCTGGTCGACCTCGACACACGCGCTCTGCCCCGCACCCACTACTGGCTGTTGGCGCGTCCCGGTGGGCCACGGGGTGCAGCCAAGCACTTGGTGGAGCTCCTATCGTCGACGGTACGGTCACTCCCGGAACCACCAGATGGCGTAGGTAGCGCACCGCACCAATCGCCTTGACCGTACCGACCACGTCCGCACTTCCACCACAATCACCTATCGACCGTCCATCCGAGCCGCGAGCGACACCACCAGCCGGTCTGCCGGCGCCCGCACCACCGGCACCCGCACCGCTTCCAGCGACCGCGCGAAGTCCACCAGCCTCCCGCGCCGGGCCATCGCGCTCGCCTTCACGTAGGCCTCGTGCACGGTGTCTGGGTGGAGCCTCGCGGCGCGCTCCAGCTCGGCGTCGACGAGCTGGAGCAGCACAGTGGGGTGGCGCCGGGCCGTGGTACCAGCTGCTGCCACCAGCCGTTCGGTGTTGGTGGGGTCGGTCAGGGCGGTGCAGAACACCACCCGCATGCCACGCCGTGTGTTGGCCCGCACCCAGGCCGCCGCCACACCCGGGTCGCTGTCACCGTGGGTGGGCTCGACGTCGCACAGGGTGTCGTAGGCGATGCGAAAGGCCCGGTCGCGGGGGTCGAGGTGCACCACGTGGCGCAGGACCGTGTCGTAGACCACCACCGTGGCCCGGTCGCGCCGATGGACCACCACCCGCGCAAATGCCAGCACCGCGGCGAGCATGCGGTCGAAGCGGCTGCGGTGGTCGGTGGCGGCGGCCATGGTGCGGCCGGCGTCGAGCAGGAGCACCACGTGGCGCTGGTGGGCTTCTCGGCTCACGCGGGTGATGGGGCGGTGGCGTCGCGCGGACGCGCGCCAGTGGATGGCTCTGCGGGAGTCGCCGGGATGGTACTCGCGCAGGTGGGCCACCTCGGAGGCGGTGCCGGTCCGGCGTCGGGCATGCGTGCCCGGTCGGCCGGCGAGGTGGCGGTGGAGGTAGCGGCCGTCTTCGCCGTCGAGGTGGCGCTGGGGAAGCACGTGCAGGGTGTCGGCTTCCGTTCCTCGAACGGTGGACTGGTGCCAGGCGAGCCCCAGAGGCCCGCGAACCCGCACCACCGCTGCGCCGAGCTGGACCACCCCGCGTCGGGTGGGCTGGACGGTGTGGGTCCAGGTGTGTCCGGGTGCCACCACCGTGGAGGCGTGGTGCTCGACCGGCCGCTCCGACACGTGCCCATGCAAGGGGTCGCGCACCCTCACCGTCAGCGGACCGGTGTGGTCAACCTGCAGTGTGAGCGCGAGCTCGGCGGTGTCCTGCTGGTGCACCCGGTCGGGCAATGCGCGCTGTCCAGTGACGCCAACCGACCGAGCTCTGCGGCCATCCCACACCATCAGCACCACCACCAAGACGTCCCACACCACGCCCAAGACGGTGAACGACGGCTCCACCACCCCGCCCACGAACGCGAGCGACCCTGCCCCCAGCAGCCACAGGGCCCGGCGGTCTGGCACCAGTCCAGTCAGCGGGGCACCTCGATGTCGTCGAGCGCGGTGCGCACCAGATCTGCAGCAGACCGTCCTTCCAGCTCGGCATCGGGCGTGGGGACCAGCCGGTGGGCCAGCGCAGCCACGGCCAGATCCTTCACGTCGTCGGGCATCACGAAGTCGCGGCCGTGCACCACCGCGCGCGCCCGTGCGGCACCGAGCAGAGCCAGCGCCCCACGCGGACTCACCCCCACCAGCACCCGGCGGTCGGTGCGGGTGCGGTCGACCAGAGCGTGCAGATAGTCGAGCAAGGTGCTGTCCACGTGCACGGCGCCGAGCGCGCCACGGGCATGGGCCAGAGCGTCGGCTGTCGCCACCGCAGAGATGGTGTCCGCGGCCCCCACCAGGTTCAGCCTGCCGTCGAGAAAGCGCTTGTAGAGGGTGAGCTCGGCCTCACGGTCGGGCGGTGCCATGCGCACGCACAACAGGAAGCGGTCGAGCTGGGCCTCGGGCAGTGGCCAGGTGCCCTCCTGCTCCACCGGGTTCTGGGTGGCCAGCACGAAGAACTGGGGGTCGAGGGGGCGGCTCTGTCCATCGAGCGTGACCTGCCGCTCCTGCATGGCCTCCAGCAGGGCGCTCTGGGTGCGGGGTGGGGCACGGTTCAGCTCGTCGCCCAGCAGCACCTGACAGAACACCGGGCCAGGCTCCACCCGAAACTGCTGGGTGCGGAAGTCGTACACGCTGCCCCCGGTGACGTCGGAGGGCATGAGGTCGGGCGTGAACTGGATGCGGCCGAACTCCAGGCCCAGCGCTTGGGCGAACGACCGCGCCAGGAGGGTCTTGCCCACACCGGGAACACCCTCGAGCAGCACGTGTCCGCCTGCGAGCCACGCGATGAGGAGGTCTTCGATGGCCGCCTCCTGGCCAACCACCACATCGCCCACGGCGTCGCGGATGCGGTTGGAGAGCTGGTGGAGGTCGTCGAGCATGGGGGCTCCAGGAGGTTCAGGAGAGGCGACCGCGCGCTTGAAGGCGGGCGATGGCCTGCGCGGTGTCGAGCAATGTGTGGTCGGACGGGGTGTCGGGCGACGGGGGCAGCGGGCCCGGACCGTCGGCGGACGCATGGAGCTGGGCAATCGCACCCGCGGCGTGCTTGTGGTGGGCGTGGATGCGCGCGAGGTCGTCGAGCTCACGGGCCACCGAGCTGCGGGGCGGCGGAGGAGGGCTGGTGCGGGTGCCGAAGGGTCGGGCCACCGCCCACACGCCCATGAGCCACAGCCCGCACAGGTGCAGGAACAGCGCGCGTGCAGACCATGTGGAGCCGGTGGCATCCACCGCGTCGAGGTCGACCAGGCCCTGGTGCACGTCGTCGAACCAGACCGTGTCTGCCCCGGTGATGCGGTCTTGCCACCACGCCGCATGGGCCGGGCTGCGCGGAAGCCAGCGGTTGTGCAAGAGGGGGCCGTCCACCAGCCACACCTCGCCACCGAGGTGGGCGCGCCTCCGCACGGCCGGTCCGTCGGCTGCAGAAAACGCCACAATGTCGTCGTCGTGCGGCAGGAACACGTGGGTGGCGCGAGGGAGTGCTGCCGCCGGTCCGCCACCTTCGGCGTGGAGGGCTTGGATGGTCCACCAGTCGGAAGGCCCCGCCAGCTCGGGTTCTTCGACCGCACCCATCGTCCAGTAGAAGGGCGCTTGCGTCATCCACCCGGGGAGGTCGGTGCGCTCGCCACTCGACAGCAGCACCACGCTGTTTCCGGCCGCCAGCCAGTCGGCCAGCTCCCCTTGTTCGAGCGGGGTCACGGACTGCGCCAGTGGCAAGGTCACCACCAGCACGCCGCGCCCCGGGCTGTCTTCAGGAAGAGCCGTCCAGGGCTTCCGCAAGGACTCGACCGGCACGCCCGCGTCTTCCGCCAGCAGTGCCGCGCCCCGCAGTCCGCCGGGATCGGTGGCGATGGAAGTGGCCCGTGTGGACTCGGGGGCCAGCTGGTCCACCGCCAGCCCGGCAATGAGCAAGATACCCACCACGACGCCAATCAGCGTGGTGCGCCTCATTCGGTCGGCCGCAGCGAGCGGGCCCAGGCGCCCACCGTGCCGTGAAACGACCGTGCGGCCGCCAGAGAGGGCACCCCCGGTCGGTATCGATGCGCCACGTAGGTGCGGGCGAGCGGGTCGACCGTGGACCGAAGCGCCACGGGCACCTGCGCCACCAGCTCCAGCGGAGACAGCTCGGGGTGGGTCGGACGCTTCAGGTGGGCTGCCAGCACGCGGTCTACGTGCGTCCACGAGGCGGCCAACAGAGCATCGGGGTCGGTCAGCTGCGCCGCGGCTTCAAAGTCTGCGTCCGCATCCACCCGAGGGGCGGCCTGGAGCGTGGTCCCCGTGTCGGGCAGCGGCCGCTCCAGCCCACCGCGCCGTCCGCGCAGCCACATTCCCAGAGCCGTGAGCGCCAGGCCCACCACCAGCCCCCACAGCACCGGCAGCGCGTGCGCGAAGGCCGCGCCACCCAGCGTTGTGGTGCCCCCCAGCTCTTGCCCCAGCCACATCCACACCCCCTCGGCGCGGTCGGCCCACGTGATGGCTTCTCCGGGGTCGATGCCGGCGTCCACCAGCCGCCCCAGAGTCTGGGGGTCGACCGGGGGCTGACCGTCGGCCTCAGCCATCGGCAGTCGGTGCGCCGAGGCGGTCGAGCGCAGCGTGGAGGTCGTGCCCTTCGCGGGCATCGCGGAGGTCGGCGTGCAGGTCGAGGTACAGTTGCTGGCTGTAGAGCGTGGTGAGCAGGCCCAGCACATTGGAGGCCAGCTGGACCGGAAGGGTGAGCCAGATGGGCGGCACCAGCTGTTCTTGGATGGTGAGGGGGTCGACCGCGCCCGACGTGATGAGCTCCCAGGCGGTGACGCCCATCCATGCCAGGGAAGGCAGGTTGGGGAGGGCCCACAAGGCGTAGGCCAGGCCGGCCACCACGTGCACCGCCACCACCACCCGGTCGACCGAGCCGTACCAGGGGCCGCCACGGGGCCGCCAGTTGATGAGGTTGACCGACCGCAGGTGTGCTTGGAGGCCGCCCACGCCCTCACGCACCGCCACCGGGAACACCAGCGGGATGTACAGGTACGCCACCAGCCACACGATGAGCCCGATGCCACACGAGATGATCGTGAGGATGGCCATCGACAGGTGGAACAGCATCCGCACGACCGCCGCGGTGATGAGCGGTCGCTGGACTGCGCACCGGAGCAGCTCCGACATCGTGAGGCGCTCGCCCCGTGCGACCGAGTCGACCCCCACACAGGCCACCATCTCCACCAGCGTCACCAACGCCCCGGTGAGGATGGCCGCAACTCCCACCCCCAGCATCATCACGCCCAGCTGGGAGGTGGACATCGCGTTGGGGTCGCCCGACACCACCGACAGTGCCTGCCCGATGCCGGTGATGGCGATGACCAGCAGGATGCAGGTGGTGAGCGTGGCCGACAGCGCACGGCGATGGGCACGCAACCGCTGAATGGGGGCGTCGAGCCAGTCTGCGAGCGGGCGCTGGAGGGGAGGCGTGGGCACAGTCAAGCTCGGCTGGGAAGGTGCGGGCACATCGAGCTACGGGGGTGGCTCGCAGTATCCCGTCCGGTGGTGGATTCGGTGCAGAACGCCAGGCTGTCCCCAGCAGTTGGGGCGGTGTGCTACCTTCGGGCTACTTGTCATCGTCGATTGAGGACCGCAGTGGCCACGCAACCTGAGCATGCCGGAGCGCCGGCGAACAGCAATTGGACGTTCTTCACGAACCACGCCCACGTCCTCATCTGCCTCGCCCACAACCCCGACCTTCGGATCCGCGATCTCGCCCCGATGGTGGGCATCACCGAGCGTGCGGTCCAGCGCATTCTCCGTGAGCTGGCCAACGAGGGCTTCGTGGAGATCGAAAAGGTGGGGCGGCGCAACCACTACAACATGAAGCCCGACCAACACCTGCGGCACCCGGTCGAGTCGCACGCCACGGTGGGCGACATCATCAACCTGCTCGAAGGCCTGAAGCCCTCCGACGACTGAGCGCGGCTTCAGTACATCAGCACCGGTCTGCGGTCCTTCTCGAACTGCTCCACGTCGCTCGCCCACGCCTCGAGCAGCTCGCGCGCCTGCACCCGCGACTCCAGCCCCAGGCGGCCTTCCGGTGAGCCGAGCACTCGGTCGATGATGTAGGGCGTGCGGGCCGTTGCATTGCCGTGCCGCGCCCAGGGAAAGGCACCCCGACGCGCCTCGGCCGTCTCCCGAACGGCGGCTTCGAGCAGCACCAGCCCGAGCAAGAAGCTGTGCACGCCCCGAGGATGGGCGAGCTCGACCGCCACACCGGTGAGGTCTTCGCCCGCTTCGGTCCAGCGGACGGGTGTGAAGCCTGCTCCGTCGAGCTCGGCGTCGTAGGCCCCCTTGATGCACAGATCGGTCAGCCGGTGGGCATCCACACCCGGAGCGCCGAAGCGGAGGTCGGGCGTGACCGTCCATGCAGTGCAGGCGAGCAGGGTGCGGGTGGTGACCAGGGGGGCGAAGGCGCCGGGCAGGCCGGTGTCGGAGTGGTCGTGGTCGCGGTGCCAGCCCGTGCAGCGCAGCACGTCGACATCGACGGAAAGCCCGCTCTGGCGCACGAAGAACCGGGCCAGCTCACCGGGGGTGAGGCCGTGGCGGAGGGGTGGGCCTGCCGGTCCGAACGCGCTCTCGAAGCCGGGATGGACGGTGGGCCCTTCGAGGGTGACGCCGTCGAGGGGGTTGGGACGGTCGAGGACGAGCACGGGGACGCCGGCTTCGGCGGCCGCAACCAGCAGCACCCGCGTGGCGTCGCAGGCGGGATGGGCCCGCAGTCCGCCGTCGGGAAGGTCGACCAGGAGGAGGTCGGCGCCGATGAGGTGAGGGGCTTCGGGCGCCACCACACGGACGGGCACCACCGAGGACAGGGCCTCGAGGATGGGCGTGCCCGCAGCGGTGGAGCAGTCGGGATGGGTTGCGAGGGCTACTGACTGGCCCACAACCCGGGAAGGGTCGGCCAGGAGGATGTCGAGACCGGTGCGCACAGGGGCTCCGAGGTCAGGTGGGCAGGGGCGTTCGCCCGGTCGTGTGGAGGAGGTCGGCCTGGAGCGCGCGCACCACAGGCGACATCGGTGCGAGGGGCTGGCCGTCCAGCTCATGGATGGGCACCACCCCGTTCAAGCTGGAGGTGATGAACCAGCCGGCACCGGGCGTGTGCTGCAGGGGAGCGGTCTCAACGGTGTCGAGGCCGCGGCGCTGTGCGAGCTCGAGCACCACCGCGCGGGTGACGCCGGGCAGGATGCGACCGTCGTCGGGACAGGTGTGGAGGGTGTTGTCGACCACACAGAACACGTTGGACCAGGTGCCTTCGAGCACCGAACCATCGCGGTCGACCCGGATGACTTCGTCGACCCCGTGGTGGGTGGGCGCCATCGCTGCACCGCCGCGGCTGGTGTGCTTGGCGCGTGGGGGCGGGAAGGGGGCGGCCGGCCACTCCACGAAGCGGGCGGACACCTTCTCTCGCAGCTCCGATGCGGGCCGCACGCCCAGGATGCTGTGCCCACCGGCGGTGAGCTGGATGCGAAGTACGCCTTCCGGTGCGCCCCAGGCCGCCAGCGCGATGGACACCTGAAAGTGCATCGCGCCGGGGTCGGGGGCGGGCAGGCCGAGCAGGGTGCACGACTGCACCAGGCGCTCGAGGTGTCGGTCGAGAAACACGGGGAAGCCATCGACCACTGCGAGGGTCTCGACCGCACCAAAGCCGGCGGCCAGCCCGGGGTCGTCCCAAGGCAGGCGGACCGACGTGTCGCGCTGCTGTCGGCCATCTACGAAGACCACCGGTCCGCGTGGGCTCCACTCGTCCATCGGCATCTCCTGCACCCTCCACTACCTGTCCCGACAGCTTCCCCACCGCAACCCATCCCATCCGACCCGTGGGTTCCGCACCCGCATCCCCGCTCCCCGGGATATCGGCGGCCCTGCGCTGTCCTGTCGGCCGCGCTTCACGGAGCCACCCACCCCATGTTTGGACTCGGCTGGAATGAGCTGTTCTTCGTCGGTGTGCTCGCCGTCGTCGTGGTGGGCCCCGACCGCTTGCCCGAGATGATGCGCTTTCTCGGGCGCCAGTACGGCAAGCTGCGGCGCGCGAGCGATGAGCTGCGTCGGGCGTTCATGTTCGAAGCCGACAAAGTCGACCAGGAAAAGCGCCTCGCAGAGCTGCGCAAGCGCCGCGAACAGGCGCGCAAGCGGGCAGAAGAGATCCGAAAGCGGGCTCTGGAAGCAAAGGGCAGCCAGCCCGACCTCTCCGGCATCGATCCCGCTGAGAAGAAGCCCGCACCCGAGAAAGTGGCCGCCAAGCCCGCCGACGCCCCGCCCGCAGAGGTCGCGTCCGATGGGCCTGCGGCGGATGGGAGTGGCGAATGATCTTCCGCAAGTCCAAGAAGACCGCCGAGAAGACCGACGACCCGCCGGCCGACCCCACCTTCCCCAAGTCCGAAGACGAATTCGACCCCGTCGAGGCCTACCAGATGCCGCTGCTCGAGCACCTGCGCGAGCTCCGCACCCGCCTGGTGGTCAGCCTGGTCGCCACCGCCATCGGCATCGCCGCTTGCTTCAGCTACACCGAAGTCATCTGGGACTTCCTCGTGGCCCCCATGAACGCCGCGCTGGAAAACAGCGGTCGCGGCAACATGGTCATCATCGAGCCGCTCGAGGGCTTCCTCACCTACCTCAAGGTGTCGCTCGTGGCCGGGCTGGGCGTGGCCTCGCCGGTCATCTCGTACCAGGTGTGGCGCTTCGTGGCCCCGGCGCTGTACCCCAAGGAAAAGCGGCTGGTCATCCCGCTGATGTTCGCCAGCACGCTGCTGTTCTTCACGGGCGCGGCCTTCTGCTACACGGTCATCTTCCAGTTCGCGTTCCCGTTCTTCATCGAGATCACCGCCGCCGACGTCGAAGCCAGCTTGTCCATCGCCGCGTACCTGGGCCTCGCCACCCGCCTGCTCGTGGCCTTCGGCGTGTGCTTCCAGCTGCCCGTGGTGGTGTTCTTCCTCGCGCGCATCGGCCTCATCGACCACCGCGACATGATTGCGTTCTTCCGGTACGGCGTGGTGGCCATCTTCGTGCTGGCGGCCATGCTCACGCCGCCGGATGTTCTGTCGCAGCTGCTGATGGCCGCACCGATGATCTTGCTCTACATCATCGGCATCGGCGTGGCCTGGATCTTCACCACGAAGGAACGCGACGAAGAGGAAGACGACGAGTAGCTGGGCGTCTTCGGCGGGCCCTACTCGAGCTCGACCAGCACAGCACGCGCCTCGACCAGGTCGCCTTCGGCCACAGACACCCGCGACACGACGCCGTCGCGGGGCGACTTGATCTCGTTTTCCATCTTCATGGCTTCCACCACCACGAGGGCCGAGCCCTTCTCCACGGTGTCGCCTTCAGACACGAGCACCCGCACCACGCGGCCGGGCATCTGGGTCTTCACCGAGCCACCACCGGCAGCGCCACCGGTGCGCAGAGCCTTGCGGCGGGGGTCGACCACGGCCACTTCGTGAGACAGGCCGCGGATGTCGACGTCGACGCCTTCATCGAAGGGCACGATGCCCGCTTCGATGGACTTGCCGCCGTACATCAGGTTGAGCACGCCGGGTTCCGGGCGGATGGTGTCGAGCTCGACGGTGGTGTCGACCGACCCATCTTCGGCGAGCAGCTCCACGTGGTAGTGCGCCACGCCGTCGTCGTTGCGGGCCGTGCGCACGATGCGGGCCGTGCGGGTGGTGCCGTCGCCCACGGTGACTTCGTAGGTGAGGGTGGGGGCGGAGGTGCTCATCGGAAGCTCCACTTCCAGCGGTTCGTGGGACCGCCCGGCTGCGGGGACCGGGTGCCGGCCGCGAGGTCGCGTTCGTAGGCGTGCACGAGGGCGGCGAGGCTGGCGGACAGGGGGTCGGTCTCGCCCATGTCGGCGCACAGGCGTTCCATGCGGTCGCCGTCGAGGAAGGCGGTGCTGTAGTGACCCGAGCGGAAGTCGGGGTCGCGCAGCAGCGCCCGGAAGAAGGGGATGGTGGTGTGGATGCCGCGCACCCGGTACTCGCGCAGGGCGCGGTCGGAGCGCTCGATGGCGTCGTTGCGGTCGGCGCCCCACACCACGAGCTTGGCCACCATGGGGTCGTAGTGCACGGGCACTTCGGCGCCCGCGTACATGGCGCTGTCGACGCGCACCCAGGGGCCGCCGGGCTCGCGGTAGCCGGGCACCGGGCCGGGGCTGGGGGCCCAGTTGCGGGTTGGGTCTTCGGCGTACACGCGGAGCTCGATGGCGTGACCGACCTGCTTGAGGTCGTCTTGGGAGAACCACAAAGGCTCGCCCATCGCCACGCGGAGCTGGGCCTTCACGAGGTCGACCCCGGTCACCATCTCGGTGATGGGGTGCTCCACCTGCAGGCGGGTGTTCATCTCGAGGAAGTAGAACGAGCCGTCGGCGCCGTAGAGGAACTCGACTGTGCCGGCGCCTTCGTAGTCGACGGCCTCGGCGGCCCGACAGGCCACGGCGGTCATGGCTTCGCGGGTCTCGGGGGGAAGGACCGGGCAAGGGGTCTCTTCGACCACCTTCTGGTTGCGCCGCTGGATGGAGCAGTCGCGCTCGAAGAGGTGGACCACGTTGCCGTAGTTGTCGGCGAGCACCTGCACCTCGACGTGGCGCGGCTCGACGATGAGTTTTTCGATGTAGACGGCGTCGTCGCCAAAGGAGCTGGCGGCTTCGGAGCGTGCGGCCGAAAACGCGCTGGCCAGCTCGTCTTCTGAGAAGACCCGTCGCATGCCCTTGCCGCCACCGCCGGCAGCGGCCTTGAGCATGATGGGGTAGCCCACGTCGAGGGCCACCTGGCGGGCCTCTTCGAAGCTCTCGAGCGCTTGCTTGGTGCCGGGGACCACGGGCACACCGGCAGCGGCCATGCGGGCGCGGCTTTCGGTCTTGCTGCCCATGGCGTCGATGGCGGCGGGGGGCGGACCGATCCACACGAGCCCCGCTTCGGCCACAGCGCGCGCAAAGCCGGCGTTCTCGGACAGGAAGCCGTAGCCGGGGTGGATGGCGTCGGCGCCGGTCTCTTGGGCCACTTCCAGGATGCGGTCGGCGCGGAGGTAGCTCTGGGCGCTGGGGGCCGGGCCGATGTGGTGCGCTTCCATCGCCATGCGTACGTGCAGCGAGCGGCGGTCGGCGTCGGAGTAGACGGCCACTGTGGCGATGCCCAGCTCGTGGCATCCGCGAATCACCCGCACGGCGATTTCCCCGCGGTTGGCGATCAGCACCTTGCGAATCGGTCGCCTCTTGGCAGCCATTCCCATCCTCCCGGTCCCGGTCGGGACGCTTGGTCGCGCGCCCTAACGCAAGCGAGAGGCCCGGGCTCGGAGCGGGGTGTATGCTCACGTGGATGGAGGCGACATGGCGTGTGGCCGGTGGCAGCTCTTCGGCTTGGCGGTCGCTCTCGCGGCTTGCGGTGGGAACGACGGCAAGACGCCCGCCCACTCCGGTCAGCCGGTCGACTCGGCCGACTCGGGTGCCGAAGTGTGCGGTCCACTGGTGGTTCCCGACACCTCCGGCTGTCTCGAGATCCAAGAGACCGACCCCGAGGCGCGCGGTCGCTGGCCCGACATCCTGCGCCGGCAGTACAACGCCGATGGCCACGAGGTCGCCAACGATGTTCGCGGGGGAGAGCACCCCGACTCCGAGCGCTTCTGCCGCAAGGAATGGGACGGCGACCGCCTGCTGTCCGAGCAATGCGCCGGGGTGTCGGTCTACGCCTATGCCTACAGCTACGACACCGATGGTCACCTGCTCCAGACCACCTACGACGCCGGCTCGGATGGCGCGCTCGACAAGGTCTGGGCCCACCTCACCGATGCCCACGGCAATGTGGTCGAGACCACCGTAGACGACGACGTCGACGGCACACCCGACGCCATCCAGACCTTCGCCTACGACACCGATGGTCGGCTGGTCGAAGAGACCTGGGACTACACCTACGACGGCGCGGTGGACTACCTCCGCACCCTCACCTGGGACGGCGACCAGCTGGTGGGCGAGGCCGAAGACACCGACGGTGACGGCGTGGTGGACCGAGAACGGACCACCGAATTCGACGACCTCGGCCGCCCCGAGGTGGCCTATCTCTACAACGACGGCAGCAGCACCGCCGCCGAGACCACCCGCTGGACCTACACCGACTGCCAGCTCGACACCCACACGGTCACCGACGCCGGTGGCAACCGCACCGAGCTGGTCTTCATCCACGATGACTTGGGCCGCGAGACCATGCGGGTAGAGGACTGGGACGCCGACGGCGCGCCCGACCGCATCTGGGCCACCGCCTGGCAGTGCCCCGGAGACGCCCGATGATTCGAAGCCGCCGCCTGCCCCGTCTGTCCGTGCTGCAGTGGGGTGTGGCGATGTCCACTCTGCCCGCGCTGTGGGCGGCGCTCGTGTTCGTGCTCTACACGGTCGTGGGGCTCGAATTCCTGCGCCTGCCCTTCCTGCCCATCTCGATGGTGGGCACGGCGGTGGCCTTCTACGTGGGCTTCAAGAACAACTCGTCGTACGACCGCTTCTGGGAAGGGCGCAAGATCTGGGGCGGCGTGGTCAACACCAGCCGCACCTGGGCCAACGGCGTGCTCGCCTACATCGACCCCGACGACGAACACCCCGCCAGCGCCGGCATCCGCCGCGAGCTCATCTACCGGCACGTGGCCTGGGTGAACGCCCTTCGCCTGCAGCTGCGCCGCAAGTCGCGCTTCTACGACCGGCCGGCATTCTCCACCGCCCGCCGCCTCAAGCGCCACAAAGACCACATGCGCAACAACTGGGACAAGGAACTGGCGCCGTTCCTCTCCGACGACGAGCTGCGCCGGGTGTCCCAGATGGTCAACCCCGCCACGCACCTGGTGGCCGAGCAGGGCAAGGTGCTGGCCCGGCAGGTGGAGGCGGGTCGGCTCAACCTGTTCCGCCAGCTCGAGCTCATGAAGAACCTCGAAGAGCTGTACACGCTGCAGGGCAAGTGCGAGCGCATCAAGAACACACCATTCCCGCGCCAGTACGCCGACTACAGCCGCATCCTCACGCGGGTGTTCGTGTTCCTGGTGCCGCTGGGCATGCTCGACGTGTTCGGCGAGAAGATTCGGGTGGGCGACCCCGAGCTCCTCTTCTCCGACATCTCCTACTGGGCACCCGTCATCCCGATGCTCATGGCCTCGGCCCTGGTGGCGTGGGTGTTCCAGTCGATGGAGAGCATCGGCGACGCCAGCGAAGACCCCTTCGAGCGCTCCATGAACGATGTCCCGATGAACGCCCTGTCCCGCACCATCGAGCGCGACCTGCGCCAGCTGCTGGGCGAGACCGACATCCCGGCCCCCGAACAGACCATCGACGGCATCCTGTACTGACCCCTACAGCGCCACCCGGTCACCCGCCTCGGCCACGTGAAAGCCCCCTGCTTCGATAGACCGGCGGGCATCCGAGGCCGGGTTCAAGGCCGGATTCGTGTGGTTGAGGTGCGTGAAGTGCACCCGCGCCCGGTCCCGAGGCGACAGCGCTTCGAAGCGAGCCATGCTCTCCACGATGAACGGGTGTGGGATCTGTGACATGTCGCGGCCGGGCAGCTCGTCGCCGTCGTAGAAGGTGCCGTCCAGCCATGCGCGGTCCACCGTGCGCACCAGGCCTTCGATGGGCTGCTCCCACCGCTCCCACTTGTCGATGTCGGGGAGGTACAGCACCCGACGCGTGGGGCCCTGGACCAGGAAGCCCACCGTCTCGGAGTACTCGTCGCGGTGGGGCACAGCGATGGGCGTGACCGTCAGCCGCTCGGACAGTGCCACCGAAACACCGTCGGTGAGGCTGTTCAGCACGATGTTGCCCAGCTTCACCAGCTGGTCCCAGGGCCCGTTGGTCGACAGAAAGGTCTGCATCCGCGGCATGGTCCACACCGGCACCGCGCGGGCGCCCATCGCTTCGCGGCCCAGGTGCATCAGCCCCGTGTAGTGGCCCATGTGGGCGTGGGTGGGCAACACTCCGGCGAGGGTGCCGGGCAGGGCGTGCTGTTGGTGGGGAAAGTCGGGGGTGGCGTCGAGGAGCCAGTGCTGGCCGCTGTCGGGGTCGACCAGGCCGATGGCGCTCACCCGGTGGCCGGGTCCGCTCCACGCATTCACGCAGCAGTCCTTCCTGCATCCGGCCTGGGGGTGTCCGGCGTCTTGGGCCGTTCCCAGCACCACCGCGTAGGGAGGGGCGGCGCCGGCGAGGGACGCAGCGAGGATGAGGGCGGCAACCATGGAACCTCCAGGACCCCCAGCCTACCGGATACTCGGAGCCCGTCCGGAGGTTCCATGCGTCGCCCCGAAGGCCATCCTTGTCTCGCCGCCATCCTCGATGTGGTGATGTCGCCGCTCGGTCGGCTTCGTCCGGGCGTGGTGGGTGGTGCCACCGGGCGCGTGCTGGAAGTGGGGGCGGGCACAGGCCTCAACTTCCCGCACTACGGCCCAGATGTCGTGGTCGACGCCATCGAGCCCGACCCCTTCATGCGCAAGAAGGCCAGCTTCCGTGCATCCGAACGCAGGGTGCGCCTGCACGACGCCGGCGCCGAGGCGATGCCCTTCGACGACCACACCTTCGACACGGTGGTGGTCACGTTCGCGTTCTGCACCATCCCCGACGTCCACGCGGCGGTCGCCGAGATCCGGCGGGTGGCCAGGCCGGGCGCCGAGGTGCGCTTTGCCGAGCATGTGCGGTCGGTGCAGCCGTTCCTCGCGGCGGGCCAGAGCTTCATCGACCCGGTCTGGACTCGGCTCTCGGGCGGCTGTCACCTCGACCGCGACCCGGTGGAGCTGCTCCGAAAGGCCGGCTTCGTCGACCTCGACGTGCGCCCACGGGGCTCGCGGTGGTCGGTCGTGCCGGTCATCACCGGGACGGCACGCGCTCCGGGTGAGCGGTGAGCGCTTCGGCCACGCGGTCGAACACACCGGCCCAGTCGCCGGGGCGGGTCTGCCGAAACAGCCGCATGGTGGGGTACCAGGCCGAGGTGTGGGAGGTGCGGGGCCACCGCCAGTCGGGGGCGTAGGGGAGGACCACCCAGGTGGGGACGCCGAGGGCGCCGGCCAGGTGTGCAATGGAGGTGTCGGACGTGAGCACGAGGTCGAGGGCGTGCATGGCCGCGGCGGTGTCGAGGAATGCGACGTCGCGGTCGAGCTGGGGGCCCAGGTGGGTGATGGGGTGCGCATCGAGGTCGACGGCGTCGAGCTGGTCGACCCCATGGAATTTCTGCAGGCTGAACAGCTGCACGCCCGGAATGCGGGTGAGCGGCAGGAAGTGGGCGAGGGGAGGGGACCGGAGGTGGTCTTGCTCGTACGAGGGGTTGCCCTGCCACACGATGCCCACCCGCACCCCCGGTCCGGCCAGGCGCTCGGCCCAGGTGGCCCTGCGGTCGGACGGGACCTGGATGTAGGGGACGTGGTGGCCCAGCTGTTCGGGTGCGTGGATGCCCAGCACGTGGGGGAGGCTCAGCAGCCGGCTGCGACGTGCCGGGGTGGGCGGTGGTTCCTTCGACGACACCACACGCGCCACCCCGCGCGCCCCGGCAAACAGCGGCATCAGGCGGGGATGCGCACGCACAATCACCTGTGCACCCCGCTTCTCGGCGTCGGCGGCGAAGCGCACGAACTGGATGGCGTCCCCCAGCCCCTGCATGGCATCGAGCACCAGGGGCGACCCCGGCGGCAGCGACTCTCCACGCCACCGCTGTTCCCACCAGTCGGGCGGACCGAAGAGGGCGATGCGCTGTTCGTACACCTCGAAGCCGGTGGCCAGGTCGCCGCTCTGGAGCAGCGCGTGGCTGAGGTTCCAGCGGTGGCTGGCGTTGTGGGGCTCGAGCTCGACCGCTGCTTGGAGGGATGCGACGGCGGCGTCGAGCTGGCCGGTCCACATCTCGGCGATGCCGCGGTTGGCCAGGTGTGCGCCCTGGTGCGGGCTGTGCCGGGCGACGTCGGCGAAGATGGTGTGGGCTTCGTCGAAGTGCCCCTGCCGACCTCGGTGGTGCGCATACCGGGTGCGCAGGACGAGGTTGGTGGGGCTGGTGTCGAGGGCCGACTGGAAGAGGGCCTCGGCTTCGTCGAACCGACGCGCCCGGGAGAGGAGGTCGGCGAGGAGACCTCGGGCTTCGACCGCTTCGGGGTGGTGCTGCAGCCAGGTGCGCAGGCATCGGTCGGCCAGCTCGAGCTGCCCCCGCTCCACTGCGGCGAGCGCCCGGAGCCGGTGGTGGTGGGGGTGCGTGGGCGCGATGCGGGCGAGGGTGGTGGCCAGGTGGTCGACGTCGCGGAGTCGGCGCTGCCGCAGGCGAACATCGGCGAGCGTGACGTGGGCGAGCACGCGGTCGGGCCAGCGGCGGATGACCGTGCCCAGCAGCCGGCTGGCGCTGTCGAGGTCGCCGGTGTGCCAGCAGGCCACCCCGAGCGCCTCCAGGACCCCGGGTGCATTGGGTGCCAGAGCTGCGGCGCGTTCGAGGTTCTTGCGCGCGGAGGTGGGGTCGCCGGCAGCGAGGTCGAGGCGTCCGAGGGCGGCCCAGATCGCCGCGGGGACGGCTGGGGCGCGGGTACAAGGCACCAGCACGCGCCGTGCCCCCGCCACATCCCCGGCTGTAGCCAGCGCTTGGGCCTGGCCGAGGGCGTTTCGGAGCTGGGTGGGGGTCATCCGGGGTCCGGGTGGGGGCGGCGGCGGCGGGGGAAGGTGGCTGTGAGCCCACGGGGACGGCGGGGGCCCGACACCAGAGACAGCGCGGCTTCGACCGACGTGGCCGTGCCCACCCGTCGGACCCGGCGGAGGAGGTCGTGGCACTGGCGGGGGCCCGCGCGGGGGTGGTCGATGCCGCCGAAGTGTCGCTTGAGGTCGCGCACACGGGCGAAGAGCTCCACCACGTACCGACCGGTCTCGGCGTCGAAGGAGGTGAGCAGGCGCCCGGCTCCGGAGGTGGCGTCGTCGAAGCGCACAAAGGCGGGCTCGGTGAGGAAGCCATCGCCGCGGCGGTCCATGCCCACCACGCCGTAGGGCGGGTACAGCCACTTCTCCGCAGCGTGCCCCTCCGACCGGGCGTGGTCGACCAGAGCATCGAGTGCGCCGCTGATCTGAACGGCGGGGAGGTCGGGGGCTTCGAGCTCGTCGTAGGGGCGCCACTGGGCCAGCTCGGGGTCGTAGAACTCGCCCTTGCCCAGGCGCAGCTTGTAGTCGAAGGCCGCACAGCCCGGCGCGACATAGCCGGGGTAGTACCAGCGCAGCCCTTCGGCCATGCCCAGGCGCATCTCGGCCAGCATGGTGTAGAAGCCCAGGCCATAGCGCCGGTAGTCGGGGTCGTAGATGCCGATGATGCTCGCCATGCTGTCGACACCCACATCGAAGAACGAACACGCCACGAGCTTGTCGCCGTCGCGAATCTCCAAGCACATCGTGGGGTAGATGTCGTGCTCGCCGTCGTCGTAGAGCACGCTGTTCAGATCGGGGGCGAGGTCGCCGGCGAAGTCTTCGCGGTAGATGGCGTACAGCGCTTCTTTTTCCGAGTCGACCGATGCCGGCACGAACCGGATGTCGAAGCGCTCATCGTTGCGCTTGAGCACCCGCCGCTGGCTCTTGCGGAAGGTGTGCTCTGGGAGCGGAAAGCGCAGCCACACGGCTGTCCTGAGGAAGCCGTCGCTCATCACGAACCGACAGGTGAACATGGCCTGTCGCATGCGAAACCACCCCTGCGCGAGGAATGCGTCGAGCTCCTCGGAGGACAGAGCCTCGGGGTGAATCATCCGTGTGTACATGCCGCCTCAGACCGCACGGGAAGCCGGAGTGTATCCCATCCGTGTGCCAACCCGCTCGAACGCACACATCCTCGGGACAACGCTCGACAGGCGGGTCGGGGGGCAAAGCGTCTCGATATTCCCGAGGGCGCCGATGGCGCAATCGAGCGCCTGGACCGATTAGCGAGCACCCCGGAGGAACCGTGTCCGAAGCGAACCCCGTCGGGTCCACCCGCCTGGATGGAAGCGCCCTCGCGCTCGACCCCCCACACCTGTCGTCGCGCATCTCTCGCATCCGGGATGAGCTCGAGGCCTACCGCCGCGAAGGCAAGCGCATCTTCGCCACGTCCAGCTTCCAGTCGAACAGCGTGGTGTTGCTCCACCTGCTGGCGCGGCTGGCCCCCGATGTGCCGGTCTACTTCCTCCAGACCGGCTTCCACTTCCCCGAGACCATCCGGTTTCGGCGGGCCCTCACCCAGCAGCTCGGCCTCGACGTCCGCGACCTCCGCGCACCGGTCTCGCGGCACCGCATGATCGGTCAGTCTGGCCGGCTCATCTTCGCCGAAGACCCCGACCGCTGCTGCCATGTCAACAAAGTGATGCCCCTCGAGCCCGTGCTCGCCCGCAACGACATCTGGGTGAGCGGCGTGCGGGGCTCCCAGTCGTCCACCCGCGCGGCGATGGGGCGCACGGCCAAGGGGCGCGGTGGGGTGATGCGCTTCCACCCCATCATCGACTGGAACGCCCGCGACGTCTACCAATACGTCCAGGCACACTCCCTTCCCGCGCACCCGCTCGAGGCCGAAGGCTACCTCTCGGTCGGCTGCGCCCCCTGCACCCGTCGCCCGATGGACGAACCCGATCTGGGCGGCCCCGAGGTCCCGGTCGACGGCGAACGCGCCGGTCGCTGGGCCGGCATGCAGAAGACTGAATGCGGGCTGCACTTGCCCGAAGATGGAGACTCGGCGTGAAGCTGCTCATCACTGGAGGGGCCGGCTACATCGGCAGCGCCCTCATCCGTCGTCTGGCTGTCCGCGAAGACATCGACGAAATCGTCATCTACGACAACCTCTCCCAGAGCCGGGCCGCCCTGCTGTCCCCGCTGCCCGGGGGCCGCTGTCACCTGCGCCTCATCCGCGCCGACCTCCTCGACACCCGCAGCCTCACCAAGGCCCTCGACGGCATCCACACCGTCGTCCACCTGGCCGCGCGGGTCACCACGCCCTTCGCCCACGACGACCTCCACGGCTTCGACCAGATCAACCGCTGGGGCACCGGCGAGCTGGGCCTGGCCATCGAGCGGTCCAGCTCCGTGAAGCGGGTGGTCTACGCCAGCTCCACTGCGGTCTACGGCGACACCCACGGCATCGAAGCCACGGCCGCCGACAACACCCCGTGCAACCCCGTCACCGCCTACGGCCACAGCAAGTGCCAGGCCGAGCGCCTCCTCGATGCCCTCGCCGACAGCCAGTCCGTCATCACGATGCGCCTGGGCAATGTGTCGGGGCCCGCACCCGCCGCTCGGTTCGACTCCCTCGTCAACCGCCTGCTCTTCGACGCCTGGTTCTCCGGCCGCGTGCAGATCCAAGGCTCCGGCGAGCAGCGTCGGGCCTTGCTGCATGTCCAGACCGCCGCCCGAGCCCTCGACCGCGCCTTGTCCGGGTTCATCGAGCCCGGCACCTACGACCTCGTCGACCGCACCGTCAGCGTTCTCGACGTGGTCCGCGAGATCCGGGCCCTGCTGCCCGAGACCGAAGTGCTGTTCATCAGCCAGCACCTCACCCTGCCGGATGCACGGGTGAGGGTCGACCCACGCCTGCCGGCCGACCTCCACGACAAGCGCCCGCTCCGGGAGTGGCTGCACGAGATGGCCACCGGCTTTGCATTCAGCCGGTGACCCCTCCGCGCACGCTCACATGAACGCGGCGTCGTCCATGCAGCTGGCATCGCCCGAGCGAATCACCTTGCCCAGCGCGAAGCTCTCGGGGAGCACCTGGCTCACGTAGAAGCGCAGGTTGACCAGCTTGCCCTTGTAGAAGCGTTCCTGCGCTTCGGTGAGACCACCGGCTGCGAGGGCTTCGTGGGCCACCTTGGCGGCGCGTGCGTGGTAGACGCCCAGCACCACGTTGCCAAACTGGTTGAGGAAGCTGGTGGCGTGTCCCATGGCGCCCACCCTGTCGCCGGCCATGCCGAGTCCAGCCAGGTGCATGGCGCTGCCACCGAGGCTGTCGCGGGCCTTCTCGATGGACGTGACCGCATCCGCGAGGTCGGGGATGGCCTTGGCGGCTTCGAGCGTGGCGGTGGCGCGTCCCATCCAGTTCATGAAGAGCACGCCCGAGCCCTTGGCCATCTTGCGGCCGAGGAGGTCCATGGCCTGGATGCCGTTGGTGCCTTCGTAGATGGACGCAATCTTGGTGTCGCGGGCGATCTGTTCGACCGGGTACTCGCCGATGAAGCCGTAGCCACCGAAGGTCTGGATGGCCGACACCGTGACGTCGTAGCCCTTGTCGGAGCCGTAGGACTTCACGATGGGGGTCATGATCTCCACGAAGCCCTTGATCTCACGCAGGGCGTTCTTGTCGACCTCTTCGGCGTGCTCGGCGGCTTCCCAGCGGTCGAGGTGCAGCGCGACGTCGTACATGAGCAGGCGAAGGCCCTCGACGTGCACCTTCTGCCACATCAGCATGCGGCGCACATCGGGGTGCTCGATGATGGCCACCGAGGGGGCACCGGCGTTGCCGAAGTTGTCGATGGACTGGCCCTGCACGCGGCCTTTGGCGTAGGCGAGGGCGTTCTGGTAGGCGGCCGAGGCGCCGGAGAGGCCCTGGATGCCGACCTCGAGGCGGGCTTCGTTCATCATGTGGAACATGATCTTCATGCCCTGGCCCTCTTCACCGAGGAGCCAGCCCTTGCACGGCTTGCGAGCGCCGAAGGACAGGGCGCACGTGCTGTTGCCGTGGATGCCCATCTTCTCTTCGATCTTTTCGACGAACACGCCGTTGCGCTCGCCCAGCGTGCCGTCGTCGAAGTCGAACTCGAACTTGGGCACGAGGAAGATGGACAGGCCGCGGGTGCCGGCGGGGGCACCGGGCGTGCGCGCAAGCACGAGGTGGACGATGTTCTCGGTGAGCGGGTGGTCGCCCGACGAGATGAAGATCTTCTCGCCCTCGATGAGGTACACGCCGTCTTGGCCGGTGGGGGTGGCCTTGGTGCGGGCGTCGCCCACGGAGCTACCTGCACCCGGCTCGGTGAGGCACATGGTGCCGCCCCACTCGCCGGTGAACATCTTCTCGCACACCATGACCTTGTAGGAGTCGGGGCCGTAGTGCGACAGCAGGTTGGCCGCGCCGCGGGTGAGGCCCGGGTACATGGCGAAGGCCGGGCAGGCGCCGGTGATGAGCTCGCCCACAGCGGCGGCGAGGATCTGGGGGAGGCCCATGCCGCCGTACTCGGGCGGGGCGGACAGCGCGGGCCAGCCGCCTTCCACGAAGGTTTCGTAGGCGTTGATGTAGCCTTCGGGAATGGTGACGCTGCCGTCTTCTTGGAGGTGGCAGCCCGCGCGGTCGCCGGGGCCGTTGATGGGACCGATGAGGTCGGTGGCCACCCGTGCGGCTTCGGCGATGGTGGAGTCCATCAGCTCCTGGTCGACGTCCTCGGCCACACCGTCGGCGTGCAGCACATCGATGGTCTTGAGGACCTCATGGATGACGAAGGAAATGTCGCGGAGGTCGGGGGTGAATTGCGTGGCACTCATCGGTTCTCCCGTGCGCAGCAGATGGTGGGGGGCGGCCTGTCGGCCCGTGTCCCGGTTGACTGAATGAATCCTCATTCAGGCGCGCGGATTTCGCCACCCCGAGTCGCCAGATTCTTGTTGACTTCGGTCATTTCGTGACCCGAGGGGTTGGGTTCGCGCGGTGCAGATCCGTTCCAGGGGATGAGGTCGGCATGGACGCACGGGTGTGGTGGACAGTGCTGGGTCTGGGCTGCGGGTCGACACCGACCAGCGGACCGGCAGGACAGGGCGACGAGCGGTTGGCCCTGCGGGTGATGCCCATCGATGCCCGCGCGACCGGCTGGGTGGCCGCGCTGACTCGACGTGCACCCCACGCCCGCCTGGATGGCTGTCGACTTCGCGCACGGCCCGAGCCCACCTCGTCGGACGCGCCTGTGACGGTGCAGCTGGGCGCCCATGCGGTGGATGAAGGTGCGGGCTGGGTGGCCGTTGGCACGGATGTGCGGTGGCGCGCGGTGGATGCCTGGCGGGTGGGGCACTGGGGCCGTGTGGCTCGGGACCTGGGCCGGGTGGACGGCGACCTGCAGGTGGCTGCGGTGGACGTGGGCTTCTGGGGCGATGCCACGGTGCGCTGGACGGGCGACCACTCGGGCGACGGGGTGGCCGTTGAAGTGCCCACCACGCTGGGGACGATTCGGTGCGCGGCCGACGGTGACACGGTGGTCGTGGCGCCATGGGTGAAGCGTGCGCAGGACGGGGATGCCGTGCTGGTGAGCGTTCACGAGGGCCGTCAGACCATGCCCGATGGCACGGTGGTCGTGTTGCACACCGAGCTGGCTGTGCCGGTGGACCTGTGGACCCACGCCGCCTTCACCCACGCTCCGAGCGGGTTCGTGTCGCATGACCGCCCGACTCGACCGGGGGGCTCGGGGGCGTCGAAGCGGAACCGTGCGGCTGGGGCGTAGGGCCTACAGGACCACGAGAAAGGCCAACAGGTCGGCCCGCTCGCTCTCTGAGAGGTCGGTCCCGTAGAGGTGACCACCGCTGGACATCCCCTCCCGTGTGGTGTCGACGATGCGGCGGCTCTCGGGCGTGTCGGGGTCGGTGCCAGCGGTCGCGGACTCTGTGCGCCAGCCCACGCGGTCGGGGTCGTAGTCGTCGGCCGACCACCCGGTGCGGGTCCAGGCGGTGGGGCGTTGGTGGGGATCGAGGAGCGACGCGAGGTCGGGCACCGTGCCGTTGTGCAGGTATGGGGCGCTCGCCCAGACGCCGGTGAGGGGAGGGGCCAGGTACCCGCCGGTGGCTTCCACCGGGTGGTCTTCCCCAAACCAGCTCGCGTTGATCCAGGCGGCCTCGGTGTCCCCGAAGGCCTCGGCGCGGAGGGGGTCGGTGCCCAGCTCGTCGGTCCCCACAATGCGGTCGGGAAACACGCGGTCGTCCCCACACACGGTGCCATGGCACTCGGCACACTCCGCTGCGTAGAGCGCTTCTCCTCGCTCCACGGCGTCGGCATCGGGAGCGTCGAACGGCCATGCCGGGGGCTCGGTGGCCTGGATGGCATTCCACACCGCAACGAGGTCGGATGCACGGGCTTCGATCTGGGCGGGTGTGTTGCCGAAAGCCAGCAGCATGGCGGCCATCGTGCGGTGGCCCTCCGCCGAGCCCTGGCCGTCGCTGTACACCCGGTCTTTCAGCCGAGCCTGCCACCAGGGCGCCGCTTGTTGGCCGCCATAGCGGGTCTGCACGCCCACATCGGGACCGAAGGCCAGCGACAGCTCCATTCCCAGCCCGTACGCATCCGTCGCCCCGATGGCGTGGGTGCGGTCGGTGAGCTCGATGGGAATGTCGACCTCGGGCAGGCCCGTAGACTCGGCGAGCTCGGCCAGGTCGGTCAGGTCGTCGAACAGGGTCTGCAGGTCGACCCGGCTGCTGCCCGCACCCACCACCACCGCTCCCGCCACACCATCTGCATGGCAGAGCAAGCAGTCGATCGATGCCATCGAGCCGCTGACCGCGGGCACTCCGAGCGCATAGGGGCCGCCGGAGGGGTCGGGGAGCAGGCCGTAGCGGTCCTGGAAGCGGGCCTGGAACTCTGCGTCGTCGGACGGCCGACCACCGCCCCACACCCAGTACAGGTTGTCGAGGGCCGTGCGCGGGATGACGGGCTGGGTGAGACCGCCGGTGAGCAGGAGATCCTGGCCTGTGGCCGCCAGCGCGGAGTCCGGTGTGCGGCGCGGTGGGAGGGAAGGGGTGCAGGTCTCGGTGCTGGAGCCTGGCTCGGCCGAGTCGGTGGGTGTGACAGCGGAGGTCTTCCCGCTCGAACAGCCCACCAGCAGCGCTCCCAGACCCATCACCCACTTCATCGCACGCTCCGTCCCATCCATCCTACGCCTGGCGGACGCCCCATGGGCCCGACAGGGGGCGGTTAGGCCTCCCCCATGTCGTCGCGCACTCCGCTGCTGGTGGACTTCGGGCTGCTGCTGCTGGCGGCCGCAACAGTGGTGCTTGTGGAGGCCCTGGTCGCCCCCGGCCATCCTCTCGACCCACCCGCCCGCACCGGTCGGGCGCTGCTCTTCACTGCGGTGCTCCTGGGTGGGCTGGGTGGGCTGGTGGGGTGGTGGAAGAAGCGGTGGGTCCTGCCCGTCGCCACCTCTTTGTGGGCGCTGTACGTGCTCACCGAGACGGCCCATGTGCACGGACACTCGCCGTGGTTGTGGGCCCTTCCCGCCAGCCTGGTTGCCGCACTGTCGGCACGCTGGCCACGGCCCAATGTGCTGGCGATTCCCATCTTGGCGGCGCTTCCGAGCACCACGCGCCCCCCCGTCGAGCCCCCCGCCACCGGTCCCGGCACCACCCGCCTGTTGGTCATCACCGTCGACACCATCCGCGCCGACGCCGCCTTCTTGAAGATGGCCCGGCTCGACCACCTTCCGGGCTTCACCACCACCACCGCCCTCGCGGCTGCCCCCTGGACGCCCCCGTCGATGATGTCGCTGTGGCTGGGGGCCGACGTCACCGAACATGGGGGGGGCATCGAGCTGGAGGGGCGGCTCACCGAACCATCGACGGGCTGGGCCACGTCCTTTCCCGCCGCGTGGGCGTCCACCGGAGCCGTGCTCGAGTCGGTCACCTCCAACCCCTACCTGCGTCCGTCCACAGGCTTCGGCCAGCACTTCGCCGCCCGCTGGCACGCCGACGACGCCCGCGAGCCCCACCTCGTCCTCCACACGCTCGACGCCACCATCCAGCGCATCTTGGGCGTCGACACCCACCGAGGCCGCACCCGCGACGCACAGGTCGAGCAGCAGGCCATCGCCCGGCTCACCGCGTCGGATGCGCCCGACGTCCTGTGGGTGCACCTCCTCGACCCCCACGAGTACAACCGCCAGCACCGCGACCCGAGCCCGAAGTCCCTGCACGACTTCTACTCCACGGCTGTGCGCGAGACCGCCGCCCGTGTCCGCCGAATCGTCGAACATGCCCCCACCGCCGCTGTTGTGGTGGTGGGCGACCACGGCGAGTCCCTCGGGGAGCAGGGCCGCTGGGGACACGGCCGGGCCCCGGTTCGCGAAGTCCTCGAGGTCCCCCTGGCTGTCCGAGGTGCGCCCCTCGAAGCTCAGCCGAGCCTCCCCGATGTCGGACGCTGGCTGGCTGCGCTCGCCCACAACCCCGAGGCCCCCTTCGTGGTCGGCCCCACCCCCATCATCGCCGGAGTCCGCGGGGCGCCCGACCAACGCTACAGCTGGAATCGGGGCCTCCACCTGGCTGTTCCCACCCACGGGTCGGTCGACGCTGGCCCGCTCGCCCCCGAGCCCTCGCCGGCCGTGCGCGCCGCGCTCCGAGACCTGGGCTACGTGGACGGTCCCTCCCACCGGTGAAGGCCGCGCCCATGGTCCCCCTCACGCTCATCACCGGCAGCCTTGGTGTCGGAAAGACCTCCGCCATCCTCGACCTCGCCCGCCACAAGCCGGCCGGAGAGCGCTGGGTGGTGCTGGTCAACGAGCTGGGGGAGGTGGGCATCGATGGCGCCCTGCTCGACGACGCCACCGGCCTGGAAGTGGCCGAGCTCCCCGGCGGATGCTTGTGTTGTGCGGCTCGCGGACCGCTCCTGGGCAAGGTCCGGGCGGTGCTCGACTCACTGGCCCCCACCCGCATCATCGTCGAGCCTTCGGGTGTGGCCGACCCCGGCCGCGTCATCGACGACCTCGCCGTCCTCGGCCAAGACATCGAGCTCCGCGCCACCATCGCCCTCATCGACCCCCGCGCCCTCCACCACAGCGTCCGACGCCCACCCACCTGCCAGGCACAGGTCGACGCCGCATCCGTGCTCGTGGCCAACAAGGTCGACCTCTGCGACGGCCCCGAGGTCACCGCGTTCTTGCGCTGGGGGGCCGAACGCTTTCCTGCTCCCACCGTCGTCGCCACCACCGTGGGCGGCACGCTCGACCCCGCCTGGCTCGACCTTCCCGGCAAGTGGACACCCCCCGAAGCCCACCGCCATGTCCACGGCGAAGGCGCCCAGCTCCACCCGGTGTGGGTCGACGCCACCGAGCTGTTGCCCGCCCACCTGGCCGGAGACCTCTTCCGGCGCGCATGGTCCGGACCCCACCACGAGACCTGCGGCTGGCGCTTTGCTCCGGGACTCCGCTTCACCCTCTCGCGGCTCCGCTCCTGGTTCGAGCAGGTCGCCCACCGGGACTGTCCCTGGCTTCGTGGCGGAGCCTTGCGTGTGAAGGGCGTGCTGCACACGGATGTGGGCTGGCGGGCCATCCAAGCCGACCTCGACGGCGTCCGGGTTCGCCACGCGGCCTGGCGCACCGACAGCCGGGTGGAAATCATCGGCCCGGCCCATTCCGACAACGACTGGCCCGCCATCGACGCTCAACTGCTCGGGTGCCGGTCCGAGCAGTCCCCATGAACTCGGAGCACCCATCGCTCGACGCCGTGGTGGCGGTCGTGCACCGTGCCGGCCAGGTCGCGCTCGAGCTGGGCCCCCGTCGGCCGGTGCTCAAGTCGGATGGCTCGTGGGTCACAGAAGCCGACCTCGCCGTCTCCAAGGTCCTCCAAGAAGCCCTGTCTCAGCTGCTCCCCAGCGCCTCACATCTCGACGAGGAGCACGGTGGGCAGGTCGGACCGGGCCTGGCCTGGGTGGTCGACCCCATCGACGGCACCACCAACTTCAAGCGTGGCGACGACCGCTGGTGTGTGAGCGTGGCCCTGCTCTCGGAAGGCGTGCCCGTGCTGGGGGTCATCCACCAGCCCACTCTCGGCCGTACATGGGCTGCCGATGGGTGCGGCCCACAGTTTCCGGCAGACGGCCCCGGCGATGCCGGTGTGCTCATCGGCGGACGCGTGCCCTTTTCGGTGCCGCGCTGGTACCGGATGCTCCGTGAGACCCGAGGTGCGCGGTCATTGCGCATTTCCGGCAGCGCGGCCCTCGACTTCGTCGACGTGGCGTGCGGTCGGGCGGAGCGCGTGATGGCCCTTGGCGTGGGACTCTGGGACTACGCCGCGGGCATGGTACTCGTGCAGAGCATGGGCGGACATGTGCAGCGGTGGCCGGCGGGGAGCCGCTGGGACGTGGTGGCGCACCACCGACCCCTCACTGCACAGTAGGCCTCAGGCCACCACCTGCTGGGCCAGGTACAGCTGCTCACCGAGGGTGTCGATGAGGTGGAGCTGGGTCTCGAGCCAGTCCTTGTGCACTTCCTCGTCGACCAGAATCTTCTCGAGGAGCGCGCGGCTGCCGTTGTCGCCGGCAGCAGTGCACAGCTTCACGCCTTCGTTGAGGCGCGGGATGGCGGCGTCTTCGAGGGCCAGGTCGCACTGGAACATCTCGGGGACGGTCTCGCCGATGCGCACGCGGCCGAGGCGCTGCACGTTGGGCACACCCTCGAGGAAGAGGATGCGGTCGATGACCTCATCGGCGTGCTTCATCTCGTCGATGGACTCGGCGCGCACCAGCCCGGCCAGCTTCATGTAGCCCCAGTTCTCCAGCATCTTGGCGTGCAGGAAGTACTGGTTGATCGCGGTGAGTTCAGCGGTGAGAACGTCGTTGAGGACGTCGATGACAGACTGCTTGGCGTCGGCGGCCATGGGGACTCCGGGGATGGGCCCCCGTCATAACGAGTCGACCCGAGGCTGCGGCCTACTTGGCCATGAGGTCAGGCTTCTGCAGACGCCGTGTGCAGCCGGTGGTCTTGCTCACCAGCTCTTTGAGGTCGGACACGCACATTCCGCAGTGCGAGCCCGCCTTGGTGCGACGGCAGAGCTTGCCCACCGTGTCGGCGCCGTCTTCGATCGCAGAACGCAGCTTGCTGTCGTTCAGACCCTCGCAGAGACAAACAATCATCGACGCCCTCGCGGCAGGTGAAAATGATATCCGCATTCAATACGAGTGCAAACCGAATCTGCGTGAGGAACCCGCAAGCCTGATGGGCGTCATCCGGATCCCGTGCAAAAATCCGTCGGACGGAAGCGACCCACCTTCAATTCAGCGGCGATTGTGACCTTCATCGGCCGATGGCTTCCGAGTGGCGCCCGCCGTCCCCATGAAGAGAGGAGATGTGGCTTGCTGTGGACCCGCCGACGACTGCTGACCAGCGGCTTCGCGGCCACAGTGGCACCCGGGCTGGCGCGAGGGGAGGGGATGGCCGAGCTGCCGTCCTGGGGGCAACCTTCCGACCCCGACCTCCACGCCGGGCACGCCGCGCTCACCCAACAAGTGGCCCATCACGGCGGGCGGGCTGCATGGGACCGCCTGCCTTGCCTCACCTGCAGGCTGGACACCGCATGGGCCCCGGCGGCTCGGATGTGGCGCCCGCCGATGCCAAAGTCCACAGCGCCCCGCCTCACCCTCGACTTCCGTCGCGACAAGGCCCGCCTCGACTTCCATGACCCCGCGGGCACCGCTTGGGGCCACGACAGCGTGGGGGCTTGGGCCGCACGCCAGGGCCAGCGCACCTACGACAGCATCCACCACATCGCGCGCGCACTGCCCGTGCTCAAGTGGTACGCCGCGATGCCCCACAAGCTCCTCGACCCCGGCGTGTCGCACCGCATCCTGTCCACCGCCCCCGACCGAGTCCTGGTGAAGTTCGGCACCCACAACGGCCAGACCGGAGACCGAATGCTGGCCACCTTCGCCAGCGGGCGCCTGGCCACCCTCCACCACACCGCCCGCGCGTTTGGCGACAACGTAGCCGCAGTCGCACGCTTCGAGTCCTGGTCCGAGCTCGAAGGCGTGGCGCTCCCCACCTCGGTGCGGGTGTCGCTCACGTCGCCCACTGCCATCCAAGACGCCCAGGTGGTGCGCTATCTCGACTGGCAGGTCGCCAAGCCGGTCCCGGGTTTCTTCGAAAAACCCGACGCCCCGCGCTGACCGTCAGCCCGACGCACTGTCGGAGCCCCCGCCACCACCTGGCCGACGCTTCCGGCGGCGACGGCGACGCTTCTTTTTGGGCGCATCTTCCGGTGCGCGGTCCCGGGCGTGTGCAGGCGGACCATCTCCGCGCCGTGGCGGACCATCCCCTCGTCGGGGCGGACCATCTCCGCGCCGAGGCGGACCATCGTTGCGTTGTGGACCATCGTCACGCCGAGGCGGACCGCCATCACCACGACGGGGACGCGACCGCGACCGGCGCTGCCCTTCTTCGGGCGGACGCTCCCCGCGCGGACCATCCGGCCCACGCCCACGACGCGGACCGCCCGGACCACCACGTCCCCGCGGACCATCATCGCGCCGTCGGCCCGCCCCCTTCTTCTTGGGGGCGTTCTTCTTGGGGGGCGGCGTGGGCACAAACACCGACCGGCGCCGGGGAGCCCCTTCGGCAGCCATCTCCACAGCAGTGGGAGGTGGCTCGCCACGACGCCCTCGTGGACGCTCTTCTCGTTCGGGAGGCCGCTCGCCCAGCCGACGCATCGCTTCATCGCGCGCGGCGTCGATCTCGTCGAGAATCGCGCCGACGTTGGCCTCGCGGCGGGTGTCGGTGAAGGTGCCGGTGAGCTCGACTTCAGGGTCGAGCACGCCCTTTTCGTACAGGCCCCAGATCTCTTTGCCGTAGCGCATGTGGCCCAGCTCGGGCGCAAACCGCGCGAGGAACGACGAGATGTTGTCGACGTCGCGGATGAACAGGCGCTTCGCGTTGTTGTTGAAGCTGGGGTCGACCGCCTGGGGGAAGTCGATGATGACCGGCCCCGACGCACGCATCAGCACGTTGAAGTCGGAGAGGTCGCCGTGGACCACGCCCGCGCACAGCATCTTGATGATCTCGGCGAGCAGGGTGCGGTGGATGGACCGCGCTTCCGAAGGCCGCAGCGTGACGTCGATGAGGCGCGGTGCCGGCATGCCGGGCTCGCCTTCAATCAGCTCCATCACCAGCACGCCTTCGTAGAACTCGAAGGGCTCGGGAACGGTGACCCCGGCGGCGCGGAGGCGGCGGATGGCGTCGACTTCGGCTGTGCGCCAGGCCGCTTCCATCTCACCCCGACCGAATTTCGACCGCTTCTCCATCGCCCGCTGGCGCCGAGAATTGCGGACCTTGCGGCCTTCTGTGTAGTCGGCGCGGTGCTTGAAGCTGCGCTTCTGGGCGTCTTTGTACACCTTCGCCACCCGCAGCTCGCCCCGTGCCTCGACGAGGTACACAGCAGCTTCCTTGCCGCTCATGAGCGGACGGATGACGTCGTCGATGATGCCGACATCGAGCAGCGGCAGCAGCCGCGCTGGGATTTTCATGTCGGTCGGGCTCCTCAAGTGAATCCGGCGGGGGTGTCCGACTGGGCGACAGCCACGCGGGGAAGAGCGGAAGTGCCGGACGAGCAGGCACACCATGGCCAGTCCCCGACGGCCCGCCCAGTACCCTTTTTGCTCCCGGGTTGTCCCCGGCGTGCAGGTGTGGATCGTGTCACAGTTTGAGGTCTGGAGGAAACCATGCGTGTGAGTCGCTGGGGTTGGAGCAGCTACGAGACCGAAGCCGCGCTGAGTGCCGAAGCACAGCGCCTGTCGACGCATGTGGCCGTGGCCCCACGCCGGTCGGATGCGGAGATCCTGACGGTCAACAGCGGCACCCGCGTGGATGCAGCTCTGCTCGACCAGGCCCCCTCGGCCCGCCTGGTGCTCACCACCACCAGCGGCTTCGACCACCTCGACCTCGACGTCATCCGCGCGCGGGGCATCGTCGCGGGGCGCTGTCCCATGGCCCGACGCGATGCCGTGGTCGAGAGCGCCTTGGGGCTGCTGCTCGACGGCCTCCGCTGTCACCGCCCCCTCACCACCGCCAGTCGTGCAGGCCGCTGGGCACGGTCAGACCTCCCGGCCCTGGGCATGCGCCTGCTCGGTGGGGCAACCGTGGGCGTGGTGGGCTTCGGGGTCATCGGGAAGCGGATGGTGCAGGTCCTCGAGCTGTTGGGCGCCACCGTTGTGGTGCACGACCCCGGCGTTCATCCGGCTTCGGTCCCGCTCGACACCCTCGCCCGCACCTGCGATGCGGTCACCCTGCACTGCCGCCTCGAACCGGGCAGCCGCCGCCTCATCGACGACGCCTGGCTCTCGAACGCCCGTGGGCTTGTGCTTGTGAACACCGCCCGTGGCGACATTGTCGATGTCGACGCCACGCCGGGTCACCTCGATGCCGGCCACCTGTCCTACCTGGGCCTTGATGTGTTCCCCACCGAGCCCTGGCCACGCCTCGAAGCCAGCCAACATCCGCGCGTGGCCTACCTGCCCCACGCCGCAGGCTTCCACGTCGGCCTGAACACCGCTGTGGCGACGGAGCTCGAGGCCGCGGTAGAGGCCTTCGTGGCGGGCGACCCCATTCCTCACCGGGTGGCCTGAGGCGTCAGTCGGCGAGCTGTCCGAAGAGCAATTCCATCGCTTCGGCGAAGCCGTGACCGCCCGGACCTTCGGTGATGTGCGAAGGCCAGGCGTCCATGCGGTCGAGGAAGTCGGCCACGTTGGCCACCCCGATGGAGAACGGGAAGGCCTCGAACATGGGGGCATCGTTGGCGGAGTCGCCAAAATACAGCCACCGGGAGAGGTCGGGCTCGGAGCCCCAGCGCTGGGCATGGAAGCGCTGGAAGCCGGTGAGCTTGTCGAAGGTGCCGAACCAGCCGTTGACGTGGATGCTCGACACCTTGCAGGTGGCACCCGCCGCTTCGAACTCCGCCACGATCTGGTCGATGGCCGACCGGGGCAGCGACGGGACGTCTTCGCAGAAGTCGATGGCGAGGTCGAGGGCCCGAAAGTCCTGGTCGGAGGCCAGTGCGGTGCCGGGGACCGCGGCCAGGATCTGCTTGGCGAGGCCCACGAGGCGTTGCTTGTTGACCGCCCGTGTGTGGGCGTCCTGGACGAAGCCGCGCTCCAGCTTCTCGTTGCCCATGAAGCACCACAGGCCCCCGTTTTCAGCAACGATGCCGTCCACGGGCCACATGCGGGCGATGTGGTCGGCCCAGCCGTACGGACGACCCGTGACCGGCACCACCTTCAAGCCGCGCGCCTTGGCTGTGGCGAGCGCGGCGAAGGCTTCGGGGACCAGGCGGCCGTGCCAGGTGAGGGTGTCGTCGATGTCGCAGAGGATGCCGTCCAGCGCGCCATCTTCGTTGAGTTGAGACAGCTTCAGGTGGCGCACGGGGAGGGGAGGCGACGGCACCAGCTCAGCTCACGGTCCAGGTCTTCTTGCCGGCGAGCGCGGCGGCGAAGTCCTGCGTGTTGGTTTCCTTGGCGTGGGCCACCTGGGCGAGGGCCGCACCGTCGTAGGTGGGACGCTCGACGCGGTAGAGCACCCCGAGGGCCACCGGGAGCGGACCCCGCATGCTGGAGAGCAGGCCGGCGAGCACCCGGTTGGTTTCGTCGTGGACGAGCACCTGGTCGAGGTTGTCTTCGGTGACGTCGATGACTTCCAGGGTGAGCCGCTTGGTGAGGGCGAGGCCCTTGTTCTTCTCGGCGCCAAAGAGCAGCGGCTGACCGTGCTCCACGAACACGCAGCGCTCCTTGCGGTCGGCGCGTCCGGTGAAGTCGGCGTAGGCACCGTCGTTGAAGATGTTGCAGTTCTGCAGGATCTCCACGAAGGATGCGCCCTTGTGGTCGTGCGATTCCTTGAGGATGGCCCGCTGTTCCTTCACGAAGACGTCGACCGTTCGGGCCACGAAGGTGGCGTCGGAGCCGAGGGCCACGCGGCAGGGCTCGAAGGGGTGGTCGATGCTGCCGAGGGGCGACGACTTGGTGCGCTTGCCCTGTTCGGACGTGGGCGAGTACTGGCCCTTCGTGAGGCCGTAGATCCGGTTGTTGAACATCAGGATCTGGAGGTCGACGTTGCGGCGCAGCACGTGGATGAGGTGGTTGCCGCCGATGGACAGCGAGTCACCGTCGCCGGTGATGACCCACACGCTCAGCTCGGGGTTGGCGAGCTTCAGGCCAGACGCGATGGCGGGCGCCCGACCATGAATCGTGTGGAAGCCGTAGGTGTTCATGTAGTAGGGGAAGCGGCTGGAGCAACCGATTCCGCTGATGACGGCGAACTTCTCGCGGGGGATACCCAGGCCGGCGAAGACGGTCTGGACCTGCGAGAGGATGGAGTAGTCGCCGCAGCCCGGGCACCAGCGCACGGTCTGGTCGGACATGAAGTCCTTCTTCGTGACGCGCGGCAGGCTGGGGTCCTCGTTGATGGGCATGGTGTGCCTCGGTGGGCTGGAGGGGAGGGGGCTCAGGCGGAGAGCGTCTGGATGCGGGCGAGAACTTCGGAGACCTTGAACGGCTGGCCCTGCACCTTGGCGTAGGACACGGCGTCGACGAGGTAGGTGGCCCGAAGGATGTAGGCCAGCTGGCCCAGGTTCAGCTCACACACGAGGATGCGGTCGGCAGCCTGCAGGACGGCTTCGAGGTTGGCGGGGAAGGGGTTGAGCCAACGAAGGTGCACGTGGCCGCAGCGGAGGCCCTGCTTGCGGGCTTGTTCGACTGCGCTGCGGACCGCGCCGTAGGTGCCGCCCCAGGAGACCACCAGCAGGCCGTCGGTGTCGCCGTCGACCACCACGTCGGGGACATCGGCCTGGATGCGCTTCACCTTCTCGGCGCGCATGCGGCACATGTACTCGTGGTTGGGCGGGTCGTACGACACATTGCCGGTGCCGTCGTGCTTTTCGAGACCGCCGATGCGGTGTTCGAGGCCGGGCGTGCCGGGGATGGCCCACGGACGGGCCAGGGTCTCGGGGTCGCGCATGTAGGGCTGGAAGCCTTCGGGTTCCGTGTGCGGCTCGACGACGATGGGCTCGAGGTCGGACAGCCGGGGGAGCTTCCACGGCGCCGCACCGTTGGCCAGGTAGCCGTCGGTGAGCACCATCACGGGCATCATGTACTTCAGGGCGATGCGCGTGGCCTCGACGGCGGTGTAGAAACAGTCGCCGGGGGTCTGGGCGGCCAGCACCGGAGTGGGAGACTCGCCATGGCGGCCGAAGAGGGCGATGTAGAGGTCGCTCTGTTCGGTCTTGGTGGGCAGGCCGGTGGACGGGCCGCCGCGCTGGATGTCGATGATGACCAGCGGGAGCTCGGTGATGGTGGCCAGGCCGATGGCCTCACCCTTGAGTGCGATGCCGGGACCGCTCGACGAGGTGATGGCGATGGCGCCACCGAAGGCCGCGCCGATGGCCGCACACACCGCTGCGATTTCGTCTTCCGCCTGGAAGGTGAACACGCCGAGGTGCTTGTACTTGGAGAGGTGGTGCAGCACATCGCTGGCGGGCGTGATGGGGTACGCGCCCTGGAAGACCTCGCGGCCAGCCAGCTGACCGGCCGCCACGAACCCGAGGGCCAGGGCCTCGTTGCCGGTGATGTTGCGGTACGTGCCTGCCGGAAGCTTGGCGGGCGGCACCTCGTACGCGCTGTGGAAGACCTCCACGGTGTCGGCGTAGCTCCAGCCCGCCTCGAGGGCAGCCAGGTTGGCCTCTTTGTAGGGGCTCTGGAACTTGCCTTCAATCCAGCTGCGGGTGTGGCTCATGTCGCGGCTGAACAGCCAGTAGGCCATGCCGAGCGCGAAGAAGTTCTTGCAGCGGTCGGACTCCTTGGAGCCCAGGCCGAGGCCCTTCACCGAGCCCTTGGTGAGCTTGCTGAGCTGGACTGGCACCACCTGGAAGGCGTCGAGCGTGCCGTCTTCGAGGGGGGACACCTCGAGGTCGGCCTTCTCGAGGTCGCGCTTCGTGAACTTGTCGGTGTTCACGATGATGAGGCCGTTCCGCTTCAGGTCGCCCACGTTGGCCATGAGGGCCGCAGGGTTCATCGCGACCAGCACACCGGGCGCATCGCCGGGGGTGTGGATGTCGGACGACGAGAAGTGGATCTGGAAGCCCGACACGCCGGCTCGGGTGCCCGCGGGCGCCCGAATCTCCGCCGGAAAGTCCGGGAAGGTGGCGAGGTCGTTGCCCTGCAGGGCGGTGGTGTCGGTGAACTGGGAGCCGGTGAGCTGCATCCCATCACCGGAGTCGCCAGCGAAGCGGATGACGACGTCGTCGATGGTCTGGGTAGGCCGATTCATGGGGTCCTCGGGGACGGTCGAGCCGGGGCTATAGCACAACCCCGGGGGTCGGGCGATGGACACCTCCGCCCACGTCAGTTGCCCCAGAATGGTCACGTACCGTTGATCTTCGTCGGAGCAGGGGAGGGGACCGATTCGGCTGGTGCTGATGCACGACAGCCGGGTCACCACCGGCTCTCCCAGAGGATAGGGCCCCGGTCCCGAACTGCCCGACCACGCCCGGAGTCCCCGTGAAGCCTCGCCTCCTCCAGTGGCTCGTCTGCCCGTCCTGCCGCAGCCCGGAGCTGCACCTGCGCATCGAGAAGTCCGAGGAACGGCCCAGGGTGCCCGGTTCCTGGCGGTCGCTCGGCACCGAAGAAGACGGCCCCACCACCGAGACCGAAGTGCTCGAAGGGTCCATCGACTGTCCCAGCTGCGGCCGCCAGTGGCCCATCCGCGACAGCATTCCACGCCTGATTCCCGATGAATCCGCCGTGGGGCCAGCCACCGCACACCGCTGGACCACCTTCGACAAGGGGCGGCCCGAGTGGGAAGACAACTTCCTCGATCTGGCCCATCCCCTCACGCCCCCCGACTTTCTGGGCAAGACGGTGCTCGACGCCGGCTGTGGATACGGTCGGCATGCCTGGTTCGCCGCCCGCTACGGCGCCGAGGTCCTGGCGGTCGACTCCAGCCCCGATGCCGTCGCCTCCTGCCTGGCAAACACCCGCCAGAGCAACCGCGTGCACGTCATCCAAGCCGACGTCCACCACCTGCCGATCCGCGACGCCACGATGGACATCTCGTGGGCGTTCGGCCTGCTCCACCACCTCGAAGACCCCGACGCCGCCTTCGACAAGCTGGGGGCCACGGTCCGCAGCGGCGGCCACCTCGCGGTCTGGGTGTACGGCCCCCGGCAAGGCTTCACGCTCCACGCCAGCAACGCCCTCCGCGGCGCCACGGGGGGCATGACCGCCGAGCAGCTGTACCGCTTCAGCCGCAACCTCGCGCGGGGCCTGCGCTTGTTCAGCCACACCCCCTACCGCTGGTTCGGGTCGGTGCCGGTGGCCGGGGCCGTGGTGCGACATCTGCCCGTCCACGAACACCACCAGTGGCCCTTCGATGTGGTGGTCGCCGACATCTGGGACCGCCTCCGCATTCCCGTCCGCCACTGGTTCTCGCGTGAGCGCCTCGAGGTCATGCTCACCAACGCCGGCTATGCGGGGGTCTCGGTGTCTCGCCGGGTCCGCAACTCCGAGACCTTCCGCGCGTCGGGCACCCGTCGTTAGCCAGTCCACCCGCAGTGGAGATCTGCCGTTTACGGCTGCGGGTCTCCGCACACCCTGAATGCACGTGTGGCTCGCCGCACGCCCCCTTTCCGCCTCCTCATGGCGGGCCCCGGGACGGGATGTCCCCCGTGGATGGCGCCTTGGCGTGCCTTCCTTGACACGGTTGGGCCGCCATGGAATACATGCCCGTCCATTTCCGGCCCCGGTCAAACGGGCTGGACCCGAGCCCCGGCCTCCCGCTTCGGCACCAGTCTCCCAGAGCATCGCTCCGAAGACGCATCTCGAAGTTCGCCATGCCCCGGTCCACCGCACGTTCCGCAGTCCGTCGACCCCCGGCCCCCCCCACGTCATCCCCCAGGATCATGCTGATGAAGAAGACGCTCACGCTGCTTGCGGCGCTCTTCTGCACCGCTCCAGCTGCCCACGCCGCCGGCTTCCAAGCGAAGACCATGCGCGAGACGCTCTCCGCTCGGGAGGTCGAACGCGGCCTCCTCATCGGCAAGGGCTGGCTCGAAGTCGGTCTGGGTGCGGATATCAAAAAGGCCGACGGCTACTGGTCTGCAGAAGGCGAACCCCTCGAATTCGACGACGCTCTGTGGACCTGGTCCACCCAGCGTGCCTCCTTCCGGTACGGCCTCACCAAGCGCAGTGAGCTGTACGGTACGGTCAAGTGGCACTACGCCCGGCTCGAGAACGAGCGCCTGGGCACGGATGTCACCGACTTCGGCCTGGGCGACCCCCGCTTCGGCTACAAGTACGAGTGGTTCAAGTCGCTTGCGCCCGTCACGTCGGTCATCACGTACCTCGAGTACAAGGGCCCGGCCGGCAACGAGAGTCCGGGCAACTACATCGGCGGTCCGTCCACTTTCAGCAGCGTCATCATGACCACCGGCACCCCGGACCTCGAGTTCGGCGCACGCGGCAAGCGGCAGATCGGTCCGGTGGGCATCACGCTCGGTGGCGCATACGTCCGGCGGTTCTCCAACGTCGTCCAGTACGTCGTCGAGACCGACCTCAACGTCTTCAACGGCCGCATCAAGCCGGGCGACATCACCAAGTTCGATGGTGAGCTGCTCGTCCAGGTCGGCCCGGTCGCCCTTCAAGGCGGCGGCATCGTCCAGATGCGCAAAGCCACCGCCATCGGGCCCACGTCTGCCGGACTCTTCCAGGCCGCAGACCTGGTCGTCCAGGAAGGCTCCGACGGTGTCTACGTCGACGCCACGGGCGGCTTCACTTTCAACATCACGCGCGGTATCGACCTGGTCGGCGGGGTCACCATCCCCATCGCCGGGGAAGACTTGATGTACTTCCCCATCGAAGACCTCCACCCCACGCGTGGAAACACCTACAGCGGGACCTTCGAGTTCCGGTACTGATCCGCAGGAAGACAGCTGATGAAGCGCTCGCTCACGCGGCTCGTAGCCGGGGCAACAGCCCTGGGTGCCCTCTCGCTCGCTGCTGCCCTCCCGAATGAGGCCAGCGCCACCAAATTCTCGTTCGCGGCTCACCACCCCGACCTCGACTGGTACTCCATCGAGACCGAACACTTCGTGGTGCACTACCCGAAGTCGAAGAAGGGTCCGGACGAAAACCCCCACTACGTTCACGGCGAATTTTCGGCGCGAAAAGTGGCTGAGGTCTCGGAGCTGTACTGGGAGCCCATGTGCTCCGAGTTCAACTACTACCTCAAGGAAAAAATCCACATCGTCGTGCTCGAACAGACCGACGAGCTGAATGGTTTCACCATTCCGAGCTGGGACTGGGTTCAGATCTCGTCCAACCCGGGTGGTTCGTTCTACCGGTCTCGCGGCCGGATGGAATGGTTCAGCGACGTCCTCGTGCACGAGTTCGCCCACGTGGTCTCGCTGAAGGCGTACCACGCCCACGCGGAAGGCTCCTACGGCGTGCTGGTCGGCGGCCTGTACCGCGACGGCATCAACGACATGGACATCGGCGTCAACCTGCTCATCGGCGACGGTGACGCAGTGTTCTGGACCGAAGGTGGCGCCGAGTTCTGGTCGAACACCACCGGCTGGAACTGGTGGACGGCAAGCCGCGACCAGAACATCCGGATGTCCACCCTCGAAGACCGCCTCCTCACCTACGACGAGTGGCAGTACCGCGACGGCAAGCGGTCCAGCTGGAACGACGGCGAGCGCTACTACCAGGGTGGCTACACCTTCGCGCTCTACCTTCGTCAGCGCTTCGGCTCCGACGTCTACGCCCGGTTCGCCACCGAGTTCGCCAAGGGCTGGCGCCCCGAGTTCGTCACGGTCATCGAAGACGTCATCGGCATCCCGCCCGAAGAGCTCTACTGGGACTGGCGCAAGTACCTCGACAAGCGGTACGAGGCCCAGTACGACCGCGTGAAGGCCCGTGGTGAGGTCGTTGGCCGCGAGATGCTCGGTGGTCCCCAGGAATGGGACTACAAGAACGCATCGGCCCGCGACGAGAACATGACGATGCCGCGCTGGCAGCGCGAGGGCAACCACGAGCGCTCCGGCGTCTACCAGTGGGAACCCCGCGTCAGCGACGACGGCCAGTACTGGGGCATCCTCAACCGTGCCGTGATTCGCATCAAGCGCCAGGACGAAGACCAGACCTACGCCTTCGAGGGTGTGGCGGGTCGCGACGCCGGTGCCTCGGATGAGGCCTCCCGGCTGTCCACCAGCTTCCGCGCCGCCTTCGAGCACGGCTGGGACTTCATCCCCGGTCAAGAGTCCATCGTCCTCACGATTCCCGAAGACGAGATGCCGCAGACGCAGCAGATCTTCCGGCGCTTCGAGTTCGACGGCTACGACTACATGAACCTGGCCATCTTCGACTTCGCCAAGCGTGAAGAGAAGGAAGGCAACCGCACCTTCACCACGCACAGCCGCGACACCTGGCTGGGCAAGGGCAAGGTGGGCTGGCTGCGGTCGGGCGCGCAGAAGTACGACCCCGACTCCTACCGCACCATCCCCAACACGATGCGCGGTACCTCGCCGGCCGTCAGCCCCGACGGCAAGAAGATTGTCTACCTCGAGTACAACGACGGCACGATGAACCTCGTGACCATCAACCTCGACGGCACCGACAAGAAGTACCTCACCGACTTCGACGACGGCACCTGGTTCCAGAACCCCGACTGGTCGCCCGACGGCACGCAGATTGTGTTCTCGATGTTCCGCAACTACCAGCAGAACATCCACACCATCAACGCCGACGGCACCGACATGAAGGCGCTTACCTGGGACCCCTGGGAAGAGCTCGACGCCCGCTGGGCGCCCGACGGCAAGATCTACTTCTCCGCCGAGCCCGACGGCATCTTCAACATCTACAGCATCGACCCGAAGACCGAAGAGGTGAAGCAGATCACCAACGTCATCGGCGGTGCGTTCACGCCCAGCATCACCAAAGACGGCAACCTGGTCTACACCTACTACACCTCGTTTGGTTGGAAGGTGTACGGGCTGCCCGGCGAAGAGTTCATGAACGCCGACGCCGGACATCTGTTCCGCACGGCTTCCGAACAAGACGCCGAGCTGGTGGAAGAGAGCGTCGCCTACCGCGAAGACCTCTCCCACTGGGCCGAGACCACCTCGAAGTACCGCACGCTCAAGTCGCTCACGGCTCCGAGCGCGGTGCCGATGCTGCAGTTCGACAACGACTCCATGTCGAACTTCAACCCGCTGTTCGGTGTGCAGCTCAGCATCCAGGACTACGTCCAGGACCACGAGGTCTTCTTCATGCCGATGGTCGGCGAAGACATCACGGTCCGCGCTGGCTACACCTGGAACGGCTGGTACCCGCAGTTCACCATCATGGGTGGCCTGTTCCAGGGCAAGTTCGACGGCGGCCGGGCCATCGACGAAGACAACGACCCCGCCACCACCGACGACATCAAGATCTACGACATCAAGAACAACCAGCAGCAGCTGTTTGCGCTTGCCAACATCAACTTCCCGTTCAACCGGGTGTTCGGCGCCACGCTCTACGGCCGGGCCATGACCTACGGCTTCCGGGGCACGTCCGACGACGGCTTCCAGACCTACCTCGACAACGTCGAGTGGGGTGTGATGCTGAACAAGTCCACGTACGGCACCAACACCTGGGCCGGTCGCCTGGGCGCTTCGGCACGGTACGGCCGCAACATCGACCTCTCCTTCGGTCGCGGCTACACCGACGTGGTCTTCGAACAGTACGGCGGCGTGGCCACCGACGACGGCCAGGTCCTCGACGACTACAAGTTCAACAAGTTTGAGCTGCGGTACGTCGAGAACTTCCAGGTGCCCACCTTCGGGCTCGAGTTCCTGAACGGTGTCCGCGAGAACTCGCACACCATCCAGCTCGACACCCAGTTCGGCATGATCGACCGCAACGTCATGGTGTTCGACGAGTTCCGCGCTGGTGGTCAGCACCCGTACTTCTTCGGGTACGGCACGCTGCGCCCCAACACCCAGTTCGCCGGGTACCCGTTCTACAGCCTCAACGGCGAGACCATGGGGATGGTCAACCTCCAGTACCGGTTCCCCATCAACCGTCACATCCGACGCGCGGTTGGTCCGTTGTTCCTGTACGGTATCTACGCTCAGTTCGGCGGCACCGTGGGCAACTTGTGGTCGTACCGGCCGCCCGAGGACCCCGACGACTACTACCGCGACCAGTTCGGCGACCGCATCGCGCGGAACGAGTCGGACATCAAGCGGGAAATCCCGCTGGTCGACGACGCCTACAAGAACGGAAACTACCTGTTGACCGACATCTCCGCCGAGGTTCGCGTCCAGGCGTCCATCTTCGGTCGCTCCAACTGGGACTCCTTCGCCCGCGTGGCGTACGGCTTCCAGGAGATTCGCGGCTTCGGCGACGTCAACGGCGACAGCATCTGGGACACGAGCGAAAACGCCATTGGCGACGAGCTCTCCAACGAGACCGAGAAGCCGGGCATCCGGCTCTACCTCGGCCTCGGCACCGGCTGGTAGAGGATTGCAATGAACACCACGACGATGCTCACCCGCTTCGCCCTGGTCTCGCTGCTCATCGGATGTGGCCGTGATGCCGCCAATGAGCAGTACAAGACCCCGGGCGTGGGACTCAACCCCGACGAAATCGGGCCGTCCCCCACGCCTCAGGGCGGTCTCATCGAGTACCACCACATCGAGTTCGCCGGCGCCGCGCTGCCCTTGGGCATCACCGGCCTGGTCTCCTTCGATGCGGTCGGGCCCGAGTCGCTCAGCATGCTGCCGCCGTACGCGATGGTGTACGGCCAGGGCTTCGTGCTCAGCTCCGACATCCCGCAGATGGACGTCGCCTTCGGCACCTTCGGTGCGCCGATGAAGACGCCGGGCGCCTGCTACACCAACTTCGAGCCCCGTGCCTACCTGAACACGATGGCCGATGTGGGTGGCGCCATCACCTTCGCAGGCGATGGCTTCCAGTACCGCCTCGACCGCCGCCCGGGCATGTACGCCGAGAACAACCAGGAAAACCTGTTCCCGTACTACTCCCAGATTGCGGCCAAGCGGTCCACCGCGCTCACCGCTCCGGTGGCTGCAGCGGATGGCGAGAACTTCTCGGTGCAAGAGCGCCAGGTCATCCGGGCAGCCAACTGGAAGCACGGTGCCCAGGTCGAGATCTCGTTCCCCGGTGGCATCCCGCCGCAGGATGCCAGCGTGTCGTCCATCCCCATGCCGCTCAAGGCTCAGGGTGCCGACACCATGCACTACCTGCCCGGTGCACCCGACGGCGTGATGATGACCTGGACCGGTCCGCTCTACGACGAAGACGGCAACGAAGTGGGCTCCGGCGAAAACCGTCGCTGCCTCACCTACGCCGACACCTCGTTCACGCCCGACTCCCCCGAGGACTGCCTCGAGCGCAACCTCCCCGACGCCGGCGTGGGCACCGCGGTCAGCGATGTCCTCTCCCGCGATGGCGGCGTGGTCCTCGCGAAGCTCAAGGGCCAGATGTACACGGGGCCCTGGAGCACCGACAGCGGGGTCACCTTCAGCTGGCCGGAAGGCGAGTTCGCCGAGAACGAAACCGTCGTGGTGGGCATCCGCCTGCTCGGTGAGGTCGACCTCGACAGCCAGTACAAGCAGGTGTCGCGCCTGCCTGTCGAGCCCTCCGACAACATGGAAAAGCGCTGGAACATGTTCCGCCGCACCGACCCCGCCCTGGTCGACGGCGAGACCTACTTCGAGTCGCCCTACGAGTACATCCACGAAGATGCCGACATGCCGCGGGACACCCTGTACCGCGACCGCCTCGCTTGCGAGAGCGAAGCCAACGGCGACTTCGAGTGGGAACCCGACCCCACCCTGTACAAGGAAGAGGGCAACCCCGAGTCTGGCTACATCAACAGCCTCCAGGGTGAGCCCACGTACACGGTGGCCGAGACCATCTGCAACGTCCCCACCACGGACAACGAATACACCATCACCGCCGACACGCTCCGCTACGCACTCGACTACGGCGAGCTGCACGGTGCCTCCGGCGCGGTCTTCTACTTCTCTCGCACCACCGCCAAAGACCTCGACACGCCGCCTGTCCGCGACCGCTACGGCAACCGCAAGGACATCTCGGCTGTGCGCGTGCAAACCAGCTCGGTCAAGGTTGGCCGCTTCTGGTGGGATCGGTAGGCATGGAGAACGACATCATGAACCGCAGTTCCTTCTCCTCGCAGCGTGGTCGTCATGTTGCCGTGGTGTTCGGTCTCCTGGCCACCGCGTGTAGCTTCGGCGACACCCTCGAGCCGTACTACTCGGGCTCCGCCCCCGACGTCTCCGCCATGTCGGTGCAGTCCGAAGAGGGCAACATCGGCGGCGGCACCCTCAGCATCACCGGCTCGGGCTTCGGCTCCGACCCCGAGGCCGTCACGGTGGTCTTCGGGTCGCAGAACGCCACGGTGCTCGCCGCTTCCGACAGCAGCATCGACATCGTGATTCCGCGCGGTCCCATCGAAGGTGGGTACGTCGACGTGGTTGTGGGCACGTCCACCGGCCAGATGCGCGTCGAGGATGCCTACTACTACGACACCACGATGGGCTCTGGCGAAGACATCTTCGAGAACCAGGTCGCCTACATCGCGGTCACCGACGACTACTTCTCGTGCGGTGGTGGCATCGGCAACATCCTGGCCTACCCCGACCTCCTCACGGCCTACGGGTGGAGCGCCCCGATGGTGGCCGAGATTCGGAACACCGGCGAAGTGCCCTGGAAGCACGGCGGCGACTTCGACGGAAACGGTGTCCCCGACGACTACCAGCTCTTCAGCCCCTGGGAGACCTTCTGCAACGAAGGCCTCACCTTCGGCGGCTACGTGGGCATCGAAGGGCGCGCGGAGATGCTCGAGTTCGAGTACCCCCGCATCCACTCGCTCTTCGCTGGCTACCGCAACGGCTTCGGTGGCAACTTCGACCTCTCGCCCAACGAATGGAGCGTGCAGGTCCCGTCGCAGGACGTCGTCAGCATCGACATCGAAGGCTTCTACGACGACCTTCGCCACGAGATCGACGACTTCGTCATCACGAACGTGGATGTGCTCGAGGCCGTCCCGTCGTCCGACGACCGGGCCTACTGCGCCGACATGTCCGCCCTGGTGGACGTCGAGTACGTGCCCGCCGACGACCATGTCCTGAACCCCGACGCCGCCCCCGACAGCCAGTGCCAGTTCAACGGCATGTCGGTCAACGGCCCGTTCTACATGGAGCTGGAAGACTGCGACAGCGCCACCGGTCGTGAGTACGACCTCGCCGAGATGCAGTTCTGCCAGTTCGACGACTACGAGAACACCCGCTCCTACCGCTACGAAGCGGAGTGGCCGGTGGGCGAGTACTTCTTCAAGGGCAGCGCCGACACCAGCAGTGGCCTCGGATACCTCGAGACCACCACCATCCAGCTCGACGTCCCCGAAGCCGGCATCTCCGGCGTGCAGGTGGAGCTCCCCGAAGCAGCGGTGTTCCTCGGCGAGTCTGGGTTCAACACCGGCTACTTCGACCCCTCCATCAACGACCAGATGAAGGGCATCTACGGCCTGCTCGGCTTCGAAGACACCTGCGCCGACTCCGACGACGACGGCGAGACCACCGGTGGCGAGATCGCTGCAAGCCTGCAGTGGCGGCCCTCCAACGTCGAGCTCACCTCCGGCGGCGAGATCTCGGGTGCACGCACCTTCGTGCGCTTCACCATCACCGCGGCGGGCTTTGGCTGGTACGGCGGTGAAGGTGCGGTCATGAAGGCCACCATCACCGTGCCCGACCACCACAACGTCGACGTGGGCGACGAAGAAGACCCCACCGACGACGTCTCCACCCTCGAGATTCCGGCCTCGGTCCTGTACCAGATTCCCTCCATGGTGCAGAACTTCGGCGGCATCAACGCAGCGGAAGGTGCCGACGTCACCGACTCCTGCGGCGACTACCTCGAAGGCGCGGATGTCTCGTTCGAGTGGGCCAAGTCCGACGTCGTGAACTACGGCTTCGTCATCACCCAGGCCGAACGCGTCACCGAGTACGCCGTCAACGCCCCCGACCTCGGCGGCGACCTGGTCTTCGCCTACTCCTCGGGCGACATCGGCTACACGGTCTTCGGAACCGCATCCGACGAGTCGGCAAGCTGGCTCAACCCGGTCGACGGCACCTCCACCTGTGGTGACTGTGCCGACACCGACGGCGACGGCTGGGCCGATGCCGAAGACCCCGACTGTATGGTCATCGACGTCGATGGCGACGGCATCCCGGATGTCGACCCCTCCACGCAGCAGGAAGACAACAGCCAGCTCGGCGTCTACACCTGCAACGACGGCATCGACAACGACGAAGACGGCGACATCGACCGCGACGACTCGAACTGCCGGGTCGCCACGGACGAAGAGCACGACTGCGCCGACGGCCAGGACAACGACCGCGACGGCTACGAAGACGACCGCGACCCGGACTGTGGTGTGGGTGGCGTGGGCTACGAAGCCGGCCTGTCCGACTTCCCGTGCAACGACGGCATCGACAACGACGGCGACGGCATCATCGACGACCGCGAGGTCGAGTGTGAGAACGCCGACGACCGTGAGATCACGTGCGCCAATGGTCGCGACGACGACGGCGACGGCCTCACCGACGACGAAGACCCCGAGTGCCTCGACGAGCTCGACCTCATCGAGGACGTCTTCAACAGCGCCGACACCACCTGCAACGATGGTGCGGACAACGACGGCGACGGCTGGACCGACCTCGACGACCCCGACTGCCCGCTGGCGGTCTACGAAGAGTCCGGGTTCACCGACTACGGCTGCAACAACGGCATCGACGACGACGGCCAAGGCGACATCGACGCCGACGACCCCACCTGTCAGCGTCTCGGCGCCACCGGCGATGAGGCTCCCACCTTCACCGCAGGCTGTGCAGACGGCTCCGACAACGACGGCGACGGCTACACCGACGGCAACGACCCCGACTGCGAGTACGCTCCGTACAGCATCGAGCGCAACCAGTACCACGACCCCTCGTTCTACTCGGGCGTCCCCGCTTGCTACAACGGCATCGACGACGACCTGAACGGCGACACCGACGCCGCCGACCCCGACTGCGTGAACACTGCTGGCGACCCCAGTGGCTTCACCACCGCAGAAGACCCGGCTCGTCCCGAGTGCACCAACGGGCAGGACGACGACGGCGACGGCTGGATGGACTCCGCAGATCCCGACTGCACCACCGGCGACACCGAAGACGGCTACGCTGGCGCAGCCGAGTGCAACGATGCCATCGACAACGACGGCGACACCCTCGTCGACGCAGACGATCCCGACTGCGCCGACGCCGCCTCGACCGAGAGCGACTGAGGATCTATCGCCGGGGTGGTGTTCAGATTCTCCTTGACACCACCCCGGCTCCCTCATAATACGCGGGGGCGCCGAGAGGAGAGGCCGGTCGGGGTTCCCCAACCACAGCCTAACCAAAGAACGGCGTCACCATCGAGTGTTTGAAATACGAAAGGGATATGGGGCTGTAGCTCAGCTGGTTAGAGCGCACGCCTGATAAGCGTGAGGTCGCGTGTTCAAGTCACGCCAGCCCCACTCCATCACCTTTCGGGGGCATAGCTCAGTTGGGAGAGCACCTGCTTTGCACGCAGGGGGTCAGCGGTTCGAGTCCGCTTGCCTCCACTCGATGAGAAACCTGAACCCGCCACACTTTCACGTGTGGCGGGTTCTTTCGTTTTGGCACCCTGCATCACCCTGGTGTGACGCTGGGGGGTGACGTCAGGCTCCGAGGTGCTCCCCAGCGGCCACCGCAGCGGAGGCCGTTCGAGCCACGGTAGCGGTGAGGTAGCAACTCCACGCCGAGCCGAGGGGCCATCTTCGTTCACCGTCAGCGCTCGCAGATGACTGTGAATGCATCGGGCGGCAAGCCGCCGTCATGGTGCCACCACCCGTGCCAAGGTGCGGTGATGTTCTCCGAGCAAGTCCAACACATCGCCACCCACCCACCGCCAGTGGTCTCCGTTCCTTTCGAACACCGCTACCACTGCCGCTGGCACGGCATCGAAGTCCACCGCACACGTTGGCGGCGCCTCCTGACGCTCCTGCCCGAGCCCACTCCCGAGAGAGTTGAAGCGCTCAACCACCTCCTCGACCAGCACTGGCCCGACGACCTCCGAGAGCTGCCCGACCTCCATCTGGACCGCGGCTGGTGGCCCATCATCCGCTGTGTGACCTCCCACAGCCCGCCCCGGGCTCCATTGAATGCCATTCCCGAAGCCACCACCCATCTGGTCCTCGATGGTGGCGAGCTCGGCTGGCGGGAGCACCCATGCAAGCCGAGCCTCCCCCGAGTCTCCCATCTGGTCGTTGAGGGCGACCCCGAGGGCCTCTGTGTCGACCTCTTCGCCGGCATCACCATGCCCGAGCTCCAGCACGTGGGCTTCGTGAGCTGTAGCTTTGGCGACTCCCACATGGATGCCCTGGTTGCGGCGGTCAAAGCTGGGCGCTGGCGGGCACCGCGGGCTCTGGACCTCGGCCAGAATCCAGATCTCGGCCCGAACCGGCTCACCGACCGTGGACTCGCCCGCCTCGTGGCCAGCCCGGCCGCCGACCGTCTCAAGACCCTCATCATCAGCTCTGATGTGGGCATCACCGACGACGGCATCACCTGCCTGGCCGCCGCCCCCCGCATGCGACACCTCGAACAGCTCGACCTCCACGGCGGCCTCGGCGCCGCTGGCGTGCTCGCACTGGCCTTCTCGGCCCACCTGAAGTCGCTGAAGTCGCTGCGAGCGGTCATCAACCCCGACGGGGTGCTGCCCCTGGAGGAGGTGCAGGACTTGCTCGCTCACATCGACGTCCTGGACCTGGAGGAAGGCTGATGCACATCGCTCCGCTCCTCCAGCTCTGCGACCAGGTCGACGACCCCTCCGCCTTTCGAGCGCTCTGCCACGCGGTCGAGCTGCTTCCCGACCCGATGGGGGCCGTCGCTGCGATCGATGCCCGGCTCGCAGGCTGGAGCCCGCTGGCTCGTGAGGTGCCAGAGGGCTGGCGTCGAACGACCTGGCTCTCGGGACAGGCGGCCCCGTGGGACTCACTGGTGCGCACGGTAGGCCTCCACGACCACGAGCTGGAGTCCCTGCTGCGCGGTCCCCGTGCGAGCTCCGTCTCGGGCATCTCCTTCCGCGGTCCCCCCGGAGCCGGCATCGGGCTGACCGCAGACCCAACCACCCTCCAGCGGGTCTGCCAGGCACACTTGCCCGCGCTGCGACACCTGGCCTTCCGAGGTGCTGCTCGCCTCAACAGTGGGGGGCTCGAACAGCTCCTTGCTGCCGCATGGGCCCCCCGGGTGGAGAGCCTCGTGAGTGAGCTCGGGGACCACAGCGTGGCCGACGTGCTGCGCCTTCAGGCCCTTCCCCGCCTCCGCCGGCTCGGCCTGCCCCACTGTCGACCGCAGGTCGCCGAGGCCACCGCGGAGCTTGTGGCCCTGGAGCACCTGGATCTGCGCGGCGCATCGCTGGGCACCTGCCGCGCCCTCGAGCTCCTCGCCGCACTTCCCCGGCTCTCCCACGTCGACCTCCGCGACTGTGCCCTCGAGCAAGCCACGGCGTTGGTCCAGGCCTCCGGTCACCTACGGACCCTGCGCTTGGAGCACAACCGCATCGGCCGCACCGCCGCCCTGGCGATGGCGAGCGCCCACCACCTCGACACCCGCAGCCGCCGACACTGGCAGCGGCTGGCAGAGCGGTGGGCAGAGGTCCTGACCCGCGTCCAGTCTCCGGACGGCGACCCGGTCCTCCGCCCGCTGCCCGCTCTGGAGCCCCCCTGGCCACACCGTGGTCCCGTTGCCGTGTGGTTCACAGTCTGTGGCACCCGCACGCAGCCCGGCCGGGCCCTTGCCGTCATCGGCGAGACCGCCGAGCTGGGGAGCTGGACCCGACCCGTACAGCTGGAGCCCGCGCGGTGGCCGGTGTGGACCGGTCGAGTGGTGGTGGCGGCGCGCCGGGCACCCATCGAGTGGAAGGTGGTCCAGGTGCAGGAAGGCCGGCTCACCTGGGAGGCTGGACCGAATCGCACGCTGGTGGTGCGGTCCGATGCTCCCCACTTCGTCGAGTCGGAGTGGGGAGGCTGAACGTGATGTCCTGATCGCATCTACGGTTGGGACGAGGCCCACAGGATGGTCGTGAGCTTCGTGGCGGTACGCGTACAGATCTCGGACTGGGCTTCGGCTACCTCGAGGGCTTCGGCGCAAAGGTCGCCGTCGTGGATCGACGTCAAGTACAGCGCGCGAGCCGGTCGAGCTTCCAGCCTACAGGGGGTCGGCGTGGCGCTGTAGGGTCTCCGCCCCGCCTCAAGAGGCCACCAGCTCGCCCTCCGGATAGAGCACAGCCCCTGGAGGCGGCATGATGCCCTGGATTTGGCTGGTGGGCCTCCTTGCGGTGGGCGCAGACGAGCCCGACTCGGGCATCGGTGGGGTCGTTGGGAACTCCCTACACGACCCCAGCGCCCCCAAGTCGGCGGTGGGCGAGGGCCGGGCCCGCGCGAAGCTCATCCAGCACGGCAACATGGACCTCGACGGCGCCATGGCCTCCCTGCACGAGGTCCTCGGGCGAATCGACCGCTGCCTGGAGGGCGTCGACGACGGCAACCGGCTGCGCTTCGAGGTCCACTTCTCTCCGGAGGGCCTGCAGAGCGCCACCCTCATCCACAGCACCGCGCCGGGCAGCCCCATCGAGGCCTGTGTGGTCGAAGCCGTCCACACCCTGCAGGTTCCCACCCGAGACGCCGACCTGAAGCTGTTCGTCTACTTCACCCTCCTGCGCGACCCGGCCGCACCACCCGTCGACCACTACGACCACAACCCCACCGGTCATCAGATGCTGGGCAAGGGGCGAGTGCGCGGCAAGCTGCGCATTCAGGGTCCGCACGAGCTCTACGAAGGGGAGCGCTCGCTGCACCGGACGCTCCGTCGAATGGCCCGCTGCGTGAAGGGAGAGGTGCCCGGAGACTTCCTGCGGTACCGGCTCACCTTCCCGCCGGATGGCCCCCTGGAGCTCTCCGTGGACCGCTCCACGGTGTGGCAGATGCCCGAGCGCGAAGCCTGCCTGGAGGCCGCCGTCCGCAAGCTGCGACTGAGGCGAGGGGACGACCCTCGGGTGGTGCTGGTCGACATCGCCGTGTTGCGTGAGAAGCCCGCGACCGGCCGGTGACACGCAGTGCTGAGCGCGTGCAGCAGGAATACACCTCTCCCCCCGAAGCGGAGCCCCCATGACTGTGCGCATCGCAATGTGGTCGTGTTCTCGCAACTGCTCCACCGCCACCATGCGCGCCTGGGGCAGCCGAGCCGACACCCGGGTGTTCGATGAGCCCCTGTATGCGCCCTGGCTGAAGCTCACCGGCGCACCCCACCCGATGCGTGCCACCATCCAGTCCCACCACGAGACCGACTGGCGGGCGGTGGTACAGATGCTCACCACGGCCGCAGACGCCCCCATCCTCTACGAGAAGCACATCTCGAAGCACTTGCTGCCGCAGATGGACCGCGCCTGGCTTCGAAGCCACCGCCACGCCTTCCTCATTCGGCATCCCAAGCCCATGCTGTTGAGCTTCCAGAAGAAGATGGATGCCGTGACGCTCGAAGAGACGGGGCTCCCACAACAGGCCGAGCTGTGGCGGTGGCTGGAAGCCGAGACCGGCGTCCGCAGTCCCGTTGTCGACGCACGCGACCTCCTCACCCATCCCGCGGGCGTGCTCGAACAGTTGTGCCGCTCGCTCGGGGTGCCGTGGGACCCTGCCATGCTCACCTGGGAGCCCGGACTGCGAGAGACCGACGGGATCTGGGCTTCCCACTGGTACGACGCCGTGGAGAAGTCCTGCGGCTTCCATCCCTTCCGAGCGTCGCACGGCGAGCTGTCGCCTCAGCTGGAGGCCATCCACGATGCCTGCTTGCCGGCCTACCAGTTCCTGCACGACCGACGCATCACGGCCGCCTGAGCGCTATTGAGCACAAGTGCCGGCACACGACGGCTCAAGCGCGCAACCCACCTGGCACTGTGCGGGGCTGCCCACCGGCGGCGCCATGCCCTGGAGGTAGCCGGACGCCTTGGGACTGGCCGCGTCGACGAGCAACACCCGTGTGCCCGAGGTCGCATGTACGCGCGCGGCGAGCTGGTTGGCCGGGACGGTTGGGTCTCCCACCCACACCTCGGCGCGCGTTTCCGTTCCCGGACGGTCTGGACGTGCCAGGTAGCCCCGAAGGGCACCAAACCGCACCAAGGCACCGTGCGCGCCAGCATCCGGAGCCAGGCTGGGGGGAACGGGCGGGGGCGACCCGGAGCAGCCAGCGACGACCAGCCCCGCGAGCAGCACGACGCGAACGTCAGCCGACACGGGCTGCGATGATGTCGTCGAGGAAGCGCTTCACGTCGAACTGAATCTCGGTGTCGATGTCGTCTTGTCCGAGCCCCTTGAGGCGGAGCGGACGCTTGCGACACTCGAGGGAGTGGTCGCCGTCGTCGACGATGCGCATCCGCAGGCTGGATGTAGGGTGGTCGGCGACGAGGTCGGTGAGCTCATCGATGGGGCCCATCGCATCGCGCGTGCCTTGGATGAGGAGTGTGGGCACCCGGACGGCACGGAGTGCGGCATCCCGGCGGGTCTTCTTGCGCCCGCTGGAGACGAGTGGGTAGCCAAAGGCCACCACCGCGACGGCTTCGGTCTGGTTGGCCACGCGGACCGACACCCGTCCGCCCATGCTCTTGCCGGCCAGCACCAGAGGCCGGCCGCTGTGCTTTGCTGCGAGTGACGCGGCGAGGGCCAGGTGCGTGCTCTCGAGGTCGGCCATGGAGTCGGGCATCCGGCGCCCCTCCTGCCGGTATCGATAGGTGAGGGGCACGACGTCGCCGATGTCTTGCAGGCGCAAGAACCAGCGCTGCATCCAGGGGTGGTCGTGGCCGGCACCGGCTCCGTGGGCGAACAGAATCACGGGTCGCATGGTGCCTCCGGGGGCAGGAAGAGGTGGACCAGCTCTTCCACATTGCCCGAGCGAGCGCCGGCGATGGGGGAGGGGACCGTGCCCCGCACATCCAAGCCCAGTGCGCGTGCCTCTTCGACCACACGGTCGATGGCGGCCTGGCGGGTGGCGTCGTCGCGCACAACCCCTCCGCGGCGCAGGCCTTCGGGCCCGGCTTCGAACTGGGGCTTGATGAGCAGCACACACTCGGCGCCTGGCTCGGCAAAGCGCTGGATGGCTGGCAGGATGAGCCGCAGCGAGATGAAGGACAGGTCGCCCACCACCAGGTCGACCGGCTCGGGCAGGCCTTCGAGGTGACGGGCGTTCGTGCGCTCCATCACCACCACACGGTCGTCCGACCGCAGCGACCAGTCGAGCTGGCCGTAGCCCACGTCGATGGCGAACACGCGGGCCGCACCGCGCTGGAGCAGGCAGTCGGTGAAGCCGCCGGTGCTCGCGCCCAGATCTGCGCATGTGCGCCCGTCCGGAGAGACCTGGAAGTGGTCGAGTGCGTGGGCGAGCTTGTGGCCGCCTCGGCTCACGAAGGCCAGCCCGGGGCCTTCCAGCTTGACGTGCGCGCCCGGGGACACCTGTGTGGCAGGACGGTCGCGCGGGATGCCGTCGACGCGCACCTGGCCTGCACGAATCAGCTCTTGAGCCCGCTGCCTGGACGGCGCGAGCCCCTTGTCGACCATGAATTTGTCGAGGCGGACGCGGCGCGCCATGGCGTCAGTGGTCGCGGCGGACGATGAATGTGGCGAGCGACGACAGCGCCACTGCGTTGGGCAAGCTGCCCAGAGAGGCGAGCGCCCAGTCCAGCTCCTGTTCCGCACGGCGGAGGGTCTCTTCGACCCCCAGCAGGCGCACGTAGCTGGGAGGACCGTCGTCGCCCGCGTCTTCGTCGGCGTCGAGCACGTCGTCGGCCAGCTGGAACGCGAGACCCACCGCTTCACCGTACGACGTGAGGGCTGCGAGCTGAGCGGGTGTGGCGCCCACGGACAGCGCACCCATGCGCACGGCACCTCGAATGAGGGCGCCGGTCTTCCGGCGGTGGACGTTCTGCAGGCTGGTGAGGTCGTGGGCGGGGCCGGCCATGCCGATGTCGAGCGCCTGGCCGGCAATCATGCCGCGGTGTCCGGCGGCATCGGCGAGCTCTCGCACCAGTGCAATGGCCAGGGCGGGGTCTTCGACGGCAGTGAGGACTTCGAACGCAGCGGTGAGCAGGGCATCGCCCACCAAGACCGCAGTGCCTTCGTCAAAGGCCTTGTGGACGGTGGGGCGTCCGCGGCGTTCGTCGTCGTCGTCCATCGCAGGGAGGTCGTCGTGGACCAGGGAGTAGGTGTGGATGTACTCCACTGCGACGGCAGCCGCCCAGGTGGCTGCGTTGGCCGAGCCGGCCACGGCTTCGGCTGCTGCGATGGCCAAGAGGGGCCGCACGCGCTTGCCCCCGGTCTCGAGGGGGTACAGGCAGGCTTCGCTGAAGGCATCGGGCACGGCGTCGAGCACGGGAGCGCGCAGCTTGGGCTGCAGCTGGGTGCGCCGCGGAGCCACCCAGTTGTCCAGTGAGAACACCATCCCGGAGTCGTTTGCGCCCGACATCAGCCAGCAGCCGGAGCGGGGGCAGCACCTTCGGCGGGTGCTGCAGGCGCGGCGGGCGTGGGGGAGCATGCCCGGAAGTCGTCGCCTTCTTTGAGCGAGGCCACGCCGAGACGCGCGGCGCCAGACTCGCGGATGGTGTCCATCATGGTGACCATCTGCGCGTAGTTGGCATCGGGGTGTCCGTCCACGAAGACCACCTTCTGGTCTTTGCCGCGCAGGCGCTTCTTCACCTGGTCGGCCAGCTCTTCGAGCGACATCTTCTTCTTGTTGAGGGCGTACGAGCCGTCTTCGCAGACAGCGGCCACGAGCTGTTCTTGGGGAACGTCGTCCTCGGGAACCTCTTCGGTCTGTTCGGGCAGCTTCGCGGCCATCTGCGACAGCGTGGGCGGCGTGATGATCATGAAGATGATGAGCATGACGAGCATGATGTCGATCAACGGGGTGACGTTGATCTCACTCATGCCCCCGCCGTCATTGCCCCCGGCGCTCATACCCATGGGCTACTCCTTCGACTTTTCGACGGCGAGAAGGAGGGTGGACATGCCGCCCTCTTCGTTGATTTGCCACATCACCTTGTGCACCTGCTTCCATGCCAGGCGCTTGTCGCCCTTGATGAGCAAGCCCCGGGCGGGGTCCATGTCGAACTCGGCCTGGATGTCTTCGATGAGGTGCTTCTCATCGGTTTCCTTCTTGCCAACGTAGACGGTCTCGTCGCTCTTGATGGCAATCGCGATGTTCTGACCGACGTCCTGGCCTTCATCGACCGACTGGGCCTTGGGCAAGCGTACGTCGACACCGGACGTGAGCACCGGCGTGATGAGCATGAAGATGATGATGAGGACGAGCATGACGTCCACGAGGGGCGTGACGTTGATGTCGGCCATCGGGCCGCCGCCGCCGCCTCCTGCACTCATTCCCATGGCAGTCCTCCCGTGTGGGTCACTGCGGGGGCATCCGCCCTCACTTGGCGGCAGACTCGGCAGAGTCGAGGACCTGCTTCTCGAACCAGTCCATCAGCTCGAGCTCGGACGTGGTGATGTCCTTCACGATGCCCGCGACCAGACCGTTGAAGAGGTTGAAGAGCCACACGCCGATGATGGCCACGGTGATGCCGATGGCCGTGGCGATGAGGGCTTCACCGATGGGGAGCAGGAGCTTGTCGAGGTCGCCGCCGCCTTCAGACATGGTCTGGAAGGCGCCGATGATGCCCAGGATGGTGCCGACGAGCCCGACGAAGGGGCAGGTGGCGCCGGTGGTGGCGAGGATGCCGAAGCCCCGGCGGAGCGACGCATCTTCGTCGATGTGGGCCCGCTGCATGGCGCGCTCGGCTGCATCGATGCCGTGGCGGTTGGGGCGGTCGATGAACTCTTTGAGCCCGGCCTTGAGCGTGTTCGCCAGGTAGGCCGACTTGTATTGTTCGTCTTCAGCGACCTTCAGGGCCGCTTCGGCGTTGCCGTCGGCGAAGTGCTGGCCGATGGAGCCGGCGAGGGCGCGGCTGGCACCGCGGGCCCGGACGAGCGCGATGGTGCGCTCGATGGCGACGAAGATCGACGCAAGGCCCATGAGCAGCATGGTGACGATGATGATCTTCGCCTCGAACGACGAATGATTCCAGATTTCGGCAATATCGAACACTGGAGGCTCCAGGGGGGTTCGGCGGCGCCCGGCGGCGCGAGTGCTTCAGTGGATTTCGGTAGAGGCGACGAGCGGCCCCGGTGGGACGGGGGCTAGCGAGGCTTGAAGCGGATGGGCATGGTGAAGGAGGCTTCCATGGCCTTTCCGCCCGACTTGTAGGGGTAGAAGCGCCACGCCATCATGGCGCGCTTGACTTCGGCGTGGAAGACCGACGGGCACCCGCTGACCTCGACACTCTTGGGCTTGCCCTTCACGTCGATGATGAGCTTGGCCATACAGCGCTCTTCGCCCATGCCGAGGTCGGTGGCGGCCTGCGGGTACCGAGGCTCGGCCTTTCGCTTGGGCTTCACCTTGGAGTAGTGGGTGGAGATGGCTGTACCGGTTCCGCCCAGCTGTCCGCCGATGACGCCGCCAATCTCACCACCGACGACTCCACCCTCGACGCCACCTTCGACCCCGCCCTCAACGCCACCCGCGACGCCGTCTTCTTCGGCCTCTTCTTCGGGTTCGTCTTCGACCTCGGGCGGGTCTTCTTCGAGGTCTTGGGGCTCGGGCTCGACCTCGACGGGGTCGGGCTTGGGTTCGTCGGGCTTCTTCTTCTTCTTTTCGGTCTTCGGCTTGCTCCCCCCGGCCGGCGGGGGAGGCGGCGGAGGCGGAGGTGGTGCCGCATCAGCGAAGAACGTGACCTCGACCACCTCTTCGTCGATGATCTCTTCGACCACCTCTTTGCCCGCGTACAGCGCCAGAGCGAGGGAACCGCCGGTCAGGAGGCCGGTGAGCCCAAGAGATGCCAGGTTCTGGCCCACACTCTGCTTCTGCGAACGTCCGACTGTTTCGAACATACGAACCTCACGCGCTCGTCTGGGTGGAGGGGGCCAGCTCTTCGATGCGGCGTTCGGTGGCGTCGAGCAGTTCTTGGCATTCCTGCTGCAGCGCAACCCCTCGCTCGAAGGCTGTGACGGCATCGGCGAGGTTCAGCCCGCCTGCTTCCAGCTGCCGCACACACGACTCCAGCTCCGCCAACGCGATGTCGAACGTGCGCGGTGGCCGCTCGGACCCGGTAGCGTCGGTGTTCACTGGAACCTCCACGATTCTTGAACAGCACCCGTCCGTGTGGCCCGAGGGGTGCCGTCCGTCAACGGCTGGGATGTCGATTCCCTGTCACTTGACCGCGGGATTTGGAGAAATCGCGAGACAGGGGGCTCAGAGTGCCGCGGGGGGCGGTCGAAGCGCCGCAAAGCCTACACCGTCACCGGCGCGGCTTGAACAGCGACATCCGCTCGATCTGGGACAACTGGTAGGACAAGCGCTGCTCGGCCGCGAGGTCGGTGCCGACAAGGACCTGCTGACCACGGGCGTTTGTGGCGACACGTTCCGGCGAGATCCGAAGATGCTTCCGCTGTTCGTCGCGCGTGACATACAAGATTTCGATGTTGTAGCCACCGCTCACAGCGCGTTCGGCCAGCTCGCGCACCTCGCGCGGACTGCGACGGGGGGGAAGCTGCTCGCGACGACGCTTCTTCTGCCGCATGGGCTGCCCCGAGCCCGGCACGGTGCAGAGAACCTCGGGAAGTGCATCCGCGGCGTGGGTCTTCTGGATGAGGTCTTCGCGGCGCGTGCGGGCTTCCGTGACCAGCTGGAGCAGGCGGTCGCGGGCTTCGACCTGCTGAGGGTCGTCGGGGTACTTGCGCACGCTGCCCGATGGGCTGAAGCCGTGCTCGGCCAGGAGCACGTTGAGCTCGGCCACCCGGCTGCGGTCGACCGCGTACATGCCCGGCACGAAGCGGTGCAGCAGGTACGGCCGGATGAAGCGGTTGGACTCGATCTTGCGGATCTGGGCGCGGTGGACCGTGAGCAGCACGACGTCGTGGTACTCGACATCCCCGTGGTGCCCCATCCAGCCGCGGAGGGTCTGCTCGACGTTCTCGGGCAGACCGATCTGCGAGTTCTCACGCAGGAACTCGAGGAGGTCGTCGCGGCGCCAGCCCTTCTCCAGGGCCTGCTCGATGGTGACTTCGGTGATGCGGTAGGTGTTGGCCCGGTCGCAGGCGGTGAGCTCGGCCAGCTCGCCGATGCGGAAGAACATGGCCGGTGCCATGCCTGCCGGGGCCATCACCTCGAAGTTGGGCGTGAGGTAGAACTGGCGGAAGCCTTCATCCTCGGGAGGCTCGAGAAGCCGCGCGGTGCGGGCGCTCAGGCGGTAGAACTTCTCCTGGCCCCACTGGCCCAGCTCGAGCATGCCGGTGTTGACCAGCGGCGTGAACGAGAAGCCTTCGCGGTTGGCGGTGCGGAGCGCGCCCCAGGTCTCGGAGTGGTAGCGCTTGCGCCACTCTTCGCCACGCCGCCAGCGACGGTAGAGCGCCTGGAGGGGACGCTCGGGCACCCATGCGCCACCGACGTCGAAGATGGCCCAGAACACCCACTCAGACAGCGGGAAGCGCTGGTCGAGCTGCGTGAAGATGAGGTCGCGTTGGTCTTCGGGGTCGAGCTGGAGGAACTCCTCCACCACCGAGCGGTTGACCGTGAGGCGGTCGCCGCGGAGCTCCACCATTCCTTGCGTCATGAGGAATTCGATGTGGAAGCTGAAGAGGTCGCTGTCGGCCGACCAGATCTGCCCGAAAAACTGGTCCATCTCTTCTTTGTGGACCTTGAAGATCTCCTGCCGCTGCGTGAGCCGTGGCGGGTGCTGGTCGATGTAGGTGAGCAGCGACGTGAGCGAGAAGTCGAGGGGCGGGCAGAACGGGCGTCCGTCCATCACCTTGACGTCTTCGTTGTCGAAGCCGGGCAGCACGAGGTCTTCGCGGAGGTGCTCGAGCAGGTGGTCGATGAGGGGCTCGGGCACCAGGTAGAAGTAGTGGCCATCCTGTTCATCGGTGGCGGCCACCAGCCCCTTGTCGCCGAGGTTGGTGAGCACCTTCACCCACTCGCGCTCGCTGCCACCCAGGCTGAGGATCAGCTCGCGGCGGAACTCCTCGTGGTGGGCGAGGCCACCGCACTGGAGGAGGATGGCGAGGGCCTGACGGTCGCGCTGATGCAGGGCCTTGAGCAGCGACGACAGGCGGTTGCCTTGGGCCACAGCGCGGACCGTGAGCTGAATCATGCGGTCTTTGCCGGGCACCCGTCCGGGCTGACCGCCGAGGCCCGAGTAGAGCTGGGCGACGATCTGGTCGGGCATCCGGTTGAGGTATTCGGCGAGGGCGTCCATCTCCGCACGGGACATGCGGCGACGGCGCGCTGCACCACTCGCGACCGAGCCCCGGCTGGGGTGGACCGCCAGGCGGCGCCGGGGCACCCGCTCACTGCGCGGAAGGGCGACAGCTGGCCGGTGGTCGTCGCGACGGCCCCAGCGCGGCTTGCGTGCAGGCTGTTCCCGTTGTTCGGTGCCGTTCTGACGGGGCGCTGCTGCCTTTGCCTGCGGTGGCCCGTTTCGACGGGATGACCGACGGCGACGGCGGCGACGGCGACGGTCACCGCCCTTCTGGGAGCCCTGAGAGTTCTCCATGTCCAAACCCTGCGCGTAGTGGAGGCCGACAGTCTTGTGGTCGTGTGTCGGTCTGCTTCTTGAGAGGGGATGGGCCGCGCTCCGAATGAGGGGTCGGAGCGCTCCCGGTCGGTCGGCCTAGAGCCGGTCGTGGTCCACGATGTGGTAGCGGTAGCCTTGCTCGGTGAGGAAGAGCTGGCGCTTCAGCGCGAAGTCTTGTTCCTTCGAGTCGCCCGTCACCACGGTGTAGAAGATGGCCGCTTTCTTCTTTGGACGCAGGATGCGCCCGAGCCGCTGGGCTTCTTCCTGTCGACTTCCGAAGGTGCCGGACACCTGGATGGCGATGTTGGCATCGGGGAGGTCGATGGAGAAGTTCGCCACCTTGCTCACCACCAGCTGGCGGATGCGGCCCTTTCGGAACTTGTCGAAGAGGACCTCGCGCTCGCGGTGGGGAGTCTTGCCCGTGATGAGGGGCGCCCGGAAGCGACGGGAGATCTTGTTGAGCTGGTCGAGGTAGGTGCCAATGATGAGGACGTGGTCGTCGCGGTGCTTCTTGAGAAGGGTCTCGACGGCATCGAGCTTCCTGGGATTGGAGCTTGCGATGCGGAACTTCTCGTTGGCGTTGGCGCGTTCGTACCGTTCACCCAGGCGGCGGGAGAAGGGCACGCGGACCTCGTAGCACGACGTGTTGGCGATGAAGCCCTGGTCTTGGAGCATCTGCCAGGGGAGGTCGTAGCGCTTGGGGCCGACCAGTGCGAAGACGTCGCCCTCGCGGCCATCTTCGCGCACGAGCGTGGCGGTGAGGCCCAGGCGTCGGCGGCCCTGGATGGTGGCGGTGGCCCCGAAGACCGGTGCGGGCAGCAGGTGCACCTCGTCGTAGACGATGAGGCCCCAGTCTTCGTCTTCGAACACGTGAAGGTGCTCGAACTCGGCGTTCTTGGAGCGGCGCCAGGTCATGATCTGGTAGGTGGCGACGGTGACCGGCTTCAGCACCTTCGTGGTGCCGGTGTACATGCCGACGTCGTCTTCGGTGAGCGAGGTCTTGTCGATGAGCTCGCGCACCCACTGGCTGACCGCGGCCTGGTTGGTGGCCAGGATGAGGGTCTTGGTCTTCACCAGGCTCATGGCGGTCATGGCCACGATGGTCTTGCCGGCGCCACAGGCGAGCACGACCACACCACAACCGCCACTGGGCTTGCCGTCTTGCCACCAGCGCTTTGCGGCTTCCCACTGGTAGTGGCGCGGAGCGAAGGGCTTGCCGTTGCCCTTCATGCGCTCGGCGAGGTCGATCGGCAGCGGGGAGCCCGGACGGAAGCCGGCGAGGTCTTCTACCGGCCAGCCAGCCTGCAGGGCACGCTGCTTGAAGATGCCGCGGTGCCCGGGATGGATGCCCCAGGCGCGACGGCCATCGGCGACCAGGAGCTCGGTGAGGGAGGGCTCTTTCGAGACCAGCTTGGCGACGTACCCGCTGGCGAATTCGAGCCGCAGCAGCTCGTGGTGCTTCGGGTGGGGGATGAGCTTGACGAGGCCGTAGCGGTCGATGGTGTCGGCGATGGTCTCGAGGACGTCTTGCGGGACATCGAATTTGGACCACTTCCGCAGCCCTTCGATCAGGCCGTCTTTGCGCAACCCAGCGGACGCCGCGTTCCAGAGGGACAGCGGTGTGATCCGGTAGGTGTGCAACAGCTCGGGGGAAGCCTCGAGCTCCGCAAAGCGGCCCAAGAAGTCGCGGACCTCTTCGTACCGAGGGTGTTGGGTCTCGACGAGAACTTTCCCGTCACCCTGAACGATGACCGGGTTGTCAGGCCGAAGCTGCATGGAACATCTTGCAGGTCTCCTGTACGCAGTCGTCACAAGCGTGCGCAACGCACTGCGTGCCCCGAGGGAACTGTCTCGGGGTCGAAATGGACCGGAGCTGGTGGGAACCAGGCGGTCGACACCCTCGACCCACGCCGAACGAGTCCGGCGCAGGCCACCAAGCGACATCGAGTCGCCGGTGCGCGGTGCGCGACCGGTGTGCCAAGCCAAAGGGCAAACAGGCCCCTTCGCGTGTGGCACAGCCACTTCCCTGCGTCACAGAGGCGCGCATGGCCCCCCGGACGTCAGGCGCCCATCTATTACCTGGAACAGGGCAATCGTCAAGCAGAACGGGCCGATGGGATGTCCGAGCGCCCCTCAGCCCAGGAATCCGTACCGCCAGCTGGTGGGCGGACAGAGGTTTTCCTTGATGGTGCGGGGAGAGGTCCAGCGCATCAGGTTGAGCGGGGAGCCGGCTTTGTCGTTGGTGCCCGAGCCACGCCCCCCGCCGAAGGGCTGCTGGCCCACGACCGCACCGGTGGGCTTGTCGTTGATGTAGAAGTTGCCTGCGGCGTCGCGGAGGACGGCGGTGGCCTGGTCGACGGCGGCACGGTCGCGCGCGAAGACAGCGCCGGTGAGGGCGTATGGGCCGGTCTGGTCGACCAGCTGGAGGGTCTCGGCCCAGTCGGCATCGTCGTACACGTACACAGTGAGGATGGGCCCGAAGATTTCCTCGCGCATCAGGCGGTGCTTCGGGTCGTCGACCTGCACCAGCGTGGGCTCGATGAACCAGCCGGTGCTGTCGTCGGAGCCACCACCGGCGAGCACCGTGGCGGTGTCGCGCGCGATGGCCTGGTAGTCCTGGTGCTTGCGGAAGGCGCGTTCGTCGATGACCGCGCCGAGGAAGTTGGAGAAGTCGCGGACGTCGCCCATGGTGAAGGCGTCGATGCCGGCGACCAGGCGGTCTTTCAGCTCAGGCCAGAGGCTCTTGGGGATGTAGGCGCGGCTGGCGGCCGAGCACTTCTGCCCCTGGAACTCGAACGCACCCCGCAGCAAGGCGACCGCGAGGCGGGGGACGTGGGCCGAGGCATGGGCGACCACGAAGTCCTTGCCGCCGGTCTCGCCCACCACGCGGGGGTAGGTGCGGTAGTTCTGGACGTTCTCACCGATCTTCCGCCACAGGTGCTGGAAGGTGGGGGTGCTGCCCGTGAAGTGAAGTCCGGCGAGGTGGGGGGATGCGATGACGGGGTCGCCCACATCCGCGCCGTGTCCGCCGACGAAGTTGATGACGCCGGGGGGCATTCCGGCGGCTTCGAGCAGCTCGTAGCCGTACCAGGCGCTCAGCATCTGGGTGTTGGACGGCTTCCACACGGCCGTGTTGCCCATGAGCGCGGGTGCGGTGGGCAGGTTGAGGGCGATGCTGGTGAAGTTGAAGGGCGAGACCGCGAACACGAAGCCTTCGAGCGGGCGGAGGTCGAGGCGGTTCCAGGTGGCTGCGGGCTGGATGGGCGGCTGGAGGTCGGCGAGCATGTCGCGCAGGTACGACACGTTGAAGCGCCAGAAGTCGATGAGCTCGCAGGCGGCGTCGATCTCGGCCTGGTGGCAGGTCTTGGCCTGGCCCAGCATGGTGGAGGCGTTGATGCGGTCGCGCCACGGACCCGCGAGGAGCTCGGCTGCCCGAAGCAGGATGGCGGCGCGGTCTTCCCAGGGGCGGGCGGCCCAGTCGCGTCGGGCGTCGATGGCGGATGCGACGGCTTTGTCGACCACCTCAGGCGTGGCGAGGTGCGCGCGGGCGAGGAGGTGCCCGTGGTCGCAGGGCATGGTGACGTCGACGGTGCGGCCGGTGAAGATGCGCTCGCCGTTGACCACACACGGGATCTCCACCACGGTGTCGGCCTGTTCGCGGATGGCGGCCTGCAGCGACGCCCGTTCAGAAGAGCCGGGGAGGTAGGCCCGGACGGGCTCGTTGGAGGGGGAGGGGGGCGAGAAGACACCTGCAGTGCTGGACACGGAAGCCTCCGGCTGCACCGGTCGGGAGCTGGGGACCGGTGGACTCGAGCGATGGGGACACGTGGAGCGCACCCCGAGGAAGGGGTATGCAACCGCGCGATCGGGCGTGAGCGGACGCGCCCGTCGTAACTGGGCCGCGCACGTGGCCCGTCGCCTTTGGAGCAGCGTCCTGCGCACCCGGCCCCCCATCCTGGTCGAGCTGTCCGATGCCACCGCCACCGACCGCCTGAAGGCCGGTGGGAAGGGCGCGTCGCTCGCGCGATTGTCTGTTGCGGGTCTGCCCGTGCCCGCCGGCCTGGTGCTCACCACCGACGCCTTCTGGTCGCATGTGGCCCACCACGGCCTGCTCTCCGAAGCCCGGTCTGGCGACCCCCACCTCGCCGAGGCCCTCGACCACCTCCCCCTCGAGCCCCGCCTGGCAGGAGCCCTGCGCGAAGCCACCGCACGCCTGAACGGTCCGCTCGCCGTGCGGTCTTCGGGGGTGGACGAAGACGGCGCCAAGGCCAGCCACGCCGGCCAGTTCCACACCACGCTCGGGGTGGCCGGCACCGATGCCCTCGAACAGGCCGTGCGCACCTGCTGGGCGAGCGCCTTCTCCGCCCGAGCGCGGGCCTACCAACGCAGCCGCATCCGCCGCGACCGCTTTGCCGGCATCGCCGTGGTGGTGCAGGAGATGGTGTCCCCGCGGGCAGCCGGTGTGGCGTTTTCCATCAACCCCGTGAGCGGCGACTGGCGCGAGATGACCGTCGAGGCGGCCCGGGGTCTGGGTGCCGTGGTGGTCGACGGACAGGTGCTGCCCGACTTCTACAGGGTCCGCCGTCCGCGTCGGCTGTGGCCTGGCCTCCGTCGGCTGGGACAGCGCCTGCGGGTCGCTGAGATCGAGCGCGAGGTCAACCCGCAAGAACAGCAGCTGGTGCTGAATGCCACAGGCGGCACCACGCGGATCCCGGTGCCCGCAGACCAGGTTCGGGCGGCCAAGCTGAGCCCGCGCGAGCTCGCCCGCTTGTGTCGGCTGGTGCTGCGGGTGGAGTCCTTGGAAGGTGCGCCCCAGGACGTGGAGTGGGCCATCGACCGTCGTGGCGACCTCCACCTCCTCCAGGCGCGCCCCATCACCGTCGCCCACGATGCCCGCCGCGACGGTGAAGTGGTGTGGACCCGTCGGTTCCTCGGCGAGCGCTGGACCGAGCCCGCCACCCCTCTGGGCTGGTCGCTCGTCCGCCGAGAGCTCGAGTGGCTCATCGCCTACCCCGACACCAGCCGTCGGTACCTGGGGGGTGCCCCGCCCACCCGCCTGCACCGCTGCGCGCCCTACTTGAACTCCACCGTCTTCCGCCACCTGGCCTTCAAGCTGCCCGGTGCGCCGCCTCCGCGCTTCATGCTCGAGCTGCTGCCGCCCGAAGAGGAGTCCGCCTGGCTCCGTCGACGCGCCGCACCACCCGACTGGCGGGTCTACGCCAGCATCTTCGCCACCACATTTCGCGAACAGCGGTGGCGCCGGTTTCGCTGGAACCCGGTCCGCAACTGGGCCCACTGGGACGAATTCGCCGCGGGCCTCGACCGACGCCTCCTCGACCTTCCTCCGGTCCACCAGCCACGTGCCCGCGCCGAAGCCGCCCGAGCCCTCGTCCGCGCCTACATCAAGATTCACGTCTGCAGCCTGCTCTTCGCCAACATCGGCTACGAGCTGGCCGCCGCTCGCCTCACCACTCGGGGCCACGCCCCGCTGGTCGACACCGTGCTCCGGCCGCTCGCCCCCAGTGCCACCCTGAAAGCCCATCAGGCCCTCTGGCGGCTGGGTCGGGGTGAGGTCTCGCTCGACGATGTGCTCGCAGACCACGGCAAGCGCGCGCCCAGCTCGTGGGAACTGTTCAGCCCCCGCTGGTGCGAGGCTCCAGAGCTGGTCGCCCCCCTCGCCGAAGCCGCCGGACGGGGACCCGACCCCCTCCTCGAAGCCAGGGCCGCCATCGCCGAGGCCGACGCCGCGATGGAAGCGGTGCCCCTGGAGCTGCGTGGCCTGGTCCAGCTCGTGCGCCGGTACCTGCAGCTTCGCGAAGACCAGCGGGTTGCCTTCGAGCAGATCACCTGGGAGTGGAAGCAGTCCTGGGTGGCTCTGGAAGACCGGACGGGCCTGGCGCTACGGTTCCTCGACATCGATGAAGCCGACGGCTTCTTGGCGGGTCGGCTGACCGTGGAGACCGCCCGGGCGCTGGTCGACCGACGCCGCACCCAGCACGCCGACGAGACCCTCCGCTGGCAGCAAGGCGACGCCCCTCCCGCGTTCCTCGGGCAGGATGTGCTGCCCACCGACTACGGCCGTCGGCTTCGTGGACGGGGCATCAGCCGGGGCATCGCACGCGGGACGGCTCGGGTGGCGCACCGGCTCCAGGACGCCCATGCGCTTCGTCCTGGAGAGATCCTGGTCACGCGGGCCACCGACCCTGGCTGGACGCCTCTGTTCCGCACGGCTGCTGGCCTGGTGCTCGAGCAGGGCGGGATGCTGTCCCATGGTGCCGTGGTGGCCCGTGAGTACGGCCTTCCGGGTGTGGTGAACGTGGTCGACGCCACCCGACGTATCCAGACCGGTCAGCAGGTGACGGTGGACGGCGCCCGCGGGCTGGTGGTGCTGGAGTAGCGCGAACGGTCAGCTGGGACTGTCGCGGTGGAACCAGCGCAGGACCGGTCCGGCGTCGGTCTTTCGGACCATGGCCAGGCTGGGCACCGTGAGGTGTTCGGGGTCGCGGGGCGTGCGGCACCACGGGTTGAGGTACGCGCGCGCCGAGACCGCATCGGGGGACGCGTGGTCGTGCTCGACGAACATCACGCCTTGGAGGTCGCGGTGCAGGGGGTCGCGGAGGAGGCTGGGGGACTGCTCGATGCCGTAGTGCACGAGGAAGCCATCGGGACCCGTGGTGATCTGGATGGGCTTGCCCAGCATCGACTCGCGGACGTACCCCCGAGGGAGGCGCCAGGGGAGCGTGGATGTGCACACGGCCATCAGCGGACGACGGCTGGTGGACGACGCGGCGTGCCTCCAGCGGTCGAGCTCGGCGGTGAGGGCCTTTTGGACGTGTTCGAGGGTGCGCAGGGCATCGAGCGGCCCCAGCGTGAAGGCCACCACTCCTTCGCCCGGCTGCGCGCGCCGACCGGTGAGGGCGAACTCGAGGCTGATGGCGTCGTCGTCGTAGGCGGCGTACCGACCTTCCCAGCCGCCACGGTCGACCTCTTGGAGCCACATGTCGATGGCTCGCCGGACGGGTTCGGGGTCGAAGTCGTGCGGGAGCCAGCGCCGGACCACCACCGCGATGCGGGACCGAGAGGTGAGGCGGTCGAGGCAGCGGACCAGGCTCTCGATGATGGCGCGGTCGGCGAGGGGGCGCAGCTGCCGGGAGAAGGCGAGCACAGCGACGTCGACCTCTCGGCCGTCGGGGCCCGCGAACACGAGCATGGGGCCGGGCGCTTCCACGCGGAGGGCGGTCCAGCCGGATGCGCGCAGCAGTGCGTGGGTGGAGGCTTCGCCGAGCCCCTGCACGAAGCGGCGGTTGTCGAGGCTGTGGAGCATCTCGCGCCAGCGGTCGGAGATGCTGGCGGGGGCTGCCTGCACCTCGGCGTCGAGGAAGGCCCGCACGGCGGCACCATCGGCTTCCACGACCTGGCGGAGGAAGGCATGGCGCGCCCCCGGGATGCGGCGCACATCCTCGAGCACGGATGAGGGGAAGAGCTGCATGGAGACGCCCGCTGCGGTGGGTCTTCGGTGGCGCGATTCGGCGGGACTATCGCACGTGCTCACCCGATTCAAGGAGATACGCGGGCCCATGCAACCACCCATCCAGCTCGTCGACCGTCCTGCCGCAGACGCCTTGTTGCACGACGGTGCCACTCTTCTCGATGCCCGCAGCCTCCGTCAGCGCGGCCTGCGGTTCCTGTCCGGAGCCGCCCGTGTGCCCTGGACTGCCACACGCACCGGCGGGGCCCGCAGCGGTCTCCTGCCGTCCCCCGACGCACTCGCCCGGGTGTTCGAAGGGGCGGGGGTGTGCTGGGAGCACCCGGTGCTGGTGGTGGGCGCCGGGCCGGCAGGCTGGGGAGAGGGGGCGCGTGTGGCCTGGTCGCTGGCCTTTCTCGACCACCCGAAGGTGTCCTGGCACCCGCTCCTTGGAGCCACACCCGCGGGCCGAGGGCACCGTCCTGCCACGCCCCGCAGCTGGACGGGTGGCGTCCGCCCCGAGCTCCGTGCACCCGGTGGCATCGAGGTTCCGGACGGAGCGGTGGTGGTAGATGTGCGGGAAGCCCACGAACACCAGGGTGCCCAGCGCTTCGGTGAGGCCCGCGGCGGACACATCCCCGGAGCGCGGTTCCTCGGGCTCCACGACCTCTGGACGCCCGATGGTGTGGAGCCTCCCGACCGTGTGCGTCGGCGGGCGCAGGATGCCGGGATTCCGCTCGATGCACCGCTCGTGTGTGTTTGCACGGGTGGGGTCCGGAGTGCGGCGGCGGCGGTCCTGCTCCAGCACGCGGGTGTGGGCAGCTCCGTCCGCAACCACGATGGCGGGATGTGGGCGTGGTCTGCCGACCTCAACCGACCGATGGCGCGGCGCCCCAAGAACGGGTCGCGATGATCTGAGCGGCGATGGCCACGGCAATCTCGGCAGGGTTTCGGGCGCCGATGTCGAGGCCGATGGGCGCGTGCAGGCGGGTGAGCACGGTGGCATCGGCCGAGGGGTGTTGGTCGAGGTGGCGGGCCAGGTGGTCGCGCTTTCGACGGGCACCGAGCATGCCGATGTAGGCCTGGCTGTGGGTGGACAGGGCGGTCACGATGCGGACATCGCGGCCGTGGTCGTGGGTCATGACCAACACGCTTGCGCGAGGGGAGTCTCCCAGGCCGGCAGCGTGGTCTTCGGGGTTCTCCAGCTGCAGGGTGCAGCCCGGGAAGCGTGCATCGGTGAGCAGCTCGGGGCGGTCGTCCACCACGGTGACCCGCAGGTTGAGGTGCTGCAGCAGTGGAGCCACGGCACACGCCACATGGCCGGCGCCGTAGATGAAGGCTGGAGCCGCCACCACCAGGGGCTCCACAAACACCTCGACGCCGCCCCCGCAGCACATGCCCAGGTCGTCGTCGAGGCGCGGTGAGATGCGGACGGGCTGGCCGGTCTGCAGGCACTCGAGGGCTGCCTGGATGGTGTCGTGCTCGAGGCGACCGCCCCCCACGCTGCCTTCGATGGTGCCGTCGGGAAAGACGACCATCTTCGCGCCGGCCTGGCGGGGGGTGCTGCCGTCTGCCGCGATGACGGTGGCGAGGGCAACCGGTCGACCGTCGGCCACACATCGGGCGGCCACGGCGAGGGGATGGGCATTCGGGGAAGCCACAGCGACTCCGGGTTCAGGGGAAGATGGTGGTGACCGCGTCGAGTCCGTCGACCAGGCGGTCGATGTCTGACAGCGGGTTGAAGAGGGCCGCCGACACACGCACGCTGGCCGACACCCCCAGGTGCGCGTGGAGGGGCTCGGCGCAGTGACGGCCCACACGCACCGAGACGTGGTGGTGGTCGAGGATGGAGCCGATGTCGTGGGGGTGCACGCCGTGCATGGTGAACGCGACGGTGGGGTGCTCGGGGTCGGGGCACAGCAGCTGCACACGGGGGTGCTGGCCCAGCCGGTGGACGAGGGTGTCGCGGAGGGCCTGGAGGTGCGCGTGGACGGCGGCACGGTTGCGTCGGGCATGCCACGACAAGGCGGCCGCCAGCGACACAATCGCACCCAGAGGCGGCGTGCCGGCTTCCAGTCGACGGGGGAGGGGAGCCAGGGTGCAGGTGTGGTCGTCGACGGCATCGACCATGCCCCCACCCAGGTTCCAAGGCCGGAGCCGAGCGAGTGCTTCGGTTCGACCGCACAAAACGCCCGCACCCGCCACCGCGCCCAGCTTGTGCCCACCGAAGGCGTAGAGGTCGCAGCCGAGGCTGGGAATATTCGGCAGCAGCGTGGACACCGCCTGGGCGCCATCCACCACCGTGGTCACGCCGTGCGCGCGGGCTTCGGCGCAGATGGACGCGATGTCGAAGCGGCGGCCGAGCACATTGGAGACGTGGGGCAGCGCCAGCACTCGGGTGGGACCACCCAGGAGGTCGGTGAGCTTCGCGCGGTCGATGCGGAGGTGGGGCGTGAGCGGTACCAGCTCCACGGTGGCACCGACGGCCTGTGCCGCCTCGCGCCAAGGAAGGACGTTTGCGTGGTGGTCGACCGGCGTGACGAGGACCCGGTCGCCCACCCGAAGTGGGATGCCCCGTGCAGCCTGGTTGAGTGCGGCGGTGGTGCCCGACGTGAAGATGACGGCGTGGTGGGGCAGGCCGAGGATCTGGGCGATGGTGTCGCGCGCTGCGGTGAGCTGTTGGTGGGCGCGGGCCACGCCGGCATGCACGCCCCGGCCCGGGCTGCCGAGCTGGTGGGCCTCGACCTCCACCATGGCGTCCAGGGCAGGCTGAAGGCGCGGTGCAGTGGCCGCATGGTCGAGGTAGGCCCGCTTGGGTTGGGCCAGCAGGGCCGGGCAGCTGGCACGCCAGAGGTCGACGGAGCTCACGCCGAGCGCCCGTGCCGGACCTGTGTGAGCTCGGCGAGGATGGACAGGGCAATCTCGGCAGGCTGTCGGCCACCCAGGCGCAGGCCTACCGGACCATGGATGCGGTCGAGGGCTGCGCTGTCGAAGCCGCGGTCGGCCAGCCGGGTGCGACGCCTGGCGTGGGTGCGGGTGGAGCCGAGGGCGCCGATGTAGACACACGTGCTGCGCAGGGCGACCTCGAGGGCGGGGTCGTCGATGCGGGGGTCGTGGGTGAGCACGACCACGGCGGTGTGGGCGTCGACGCCGAGGTGGTCGAGCACTTCGTCGGGGTAGTCGACGTGGACGGTGGCGCCGGGGAAGCGGTCGGACCGGGCGAAGGCGGACCGGGGGTCGATGACATGCAGCTCGAAGCCGAGCGGAAGCGCCATCCCGACCAGCGCCCGGGTGATGTGCCCCGCGCCGACCATCACGAGCCGGAGCGTGGGGGGGTAGGGCCGCACGACGGGGTGGGTGCGGACGTCGGAGCGTCGGGGGACCGTGCTGGTGGTGTCGGTGGGGCGCGCGGACACGCGGCGTGCTGCCTGGCCGGGCTCGAAGCGGAGGGCGACGGGCTGGCGGTCGGCAACAGCGTCGAGAATGGCCTGCAGCTGGGTGGTTGGGAGGTCGAGCGGCAGGCTGCCGATGCGGTCGAGGCGCACCACGACCTGGCCCCCACACGCCAGGCCCGCTTCCCAGGCCTGGTCGTTGGACACGCCGTACTCGACGATGCGGGGGCCGCCCGACTCCCGAACCTCGGCCGCGGTGCGCATCAACGCGCCTTCCACACAGCCACCGGAGACCGAGCCCACGAAGCTGCCGTCCGACGCCATCGCCATGTGGCTGCCTGCGCCTCGTGGAGCCGAGCCCCAGGTGCTCAGGATGGTGGCCAGCACCACCGCTTCACCAGACGCATGCCAGCGGACAGCGGCTTCGAGGGCGGCCACGTCGTCGGCAGAAGTTGGAAGGCCGGGTAGAGACATGCGCGCGGTGTACCCGACCGCTCCAGCACGGACCACCCCGCCCAAGGCGCCGATGTCTCGTCTTACGCTGTACTCGCCTGCCATCCTCGACCACGCCCGCAGCCCCCGTCACGAAGGCCGCGGCCAGCCAGGCGCACAGCACGTGCGTCACCACAACCCCATCTGCGGCGACCGGGTCGACCTCTGGCTGCACGCGCAGCAGCTCACCCACCACACCCGTGGATGTGCTGTGTGCATCGCCAGCGCATCGATGCTGACCGAGGCCTTCCACAGCCATGCAGCGCCCGAACAGCTGGTCGAGCTGGGGTCCCAGCTGGTCGACCCCGCTGGGCCGTCCTTCGAGAACACCCCGTGGCAGGTCCTCACAGCAGTACGCGACGTCCCGATGCGCGCCGATTGTGTGCAGCTGCCCTTCCGAGCCCTGGCTGAGCTGTTGGCGGTGGCGTCAGCGCTCCCAGGAAGCTGACGGCGGAGACAGCAGGCCCGGATGCACGGAGAGGGTGACGGGCCGGTTGCGGTCGATGGTGAGAACATCCATCGGGCACACCTCGATGCACACCCCGCACTGGATGCAGGCGCTGTTGCGGTTGTCCATGCGCTCTTGCTTCTGGGCGAAGCGCTGCACGTCGATGCCCATCTGGCAGTAGCGGGTGCACTCTCCGCAGCCGATGCAGCGGTCGTTCGACCGGATGCTGATCTTGGAGAACCACTTGGCGAGAACGCCCATCCAGGCGCGCAAGGGGCAGAAGAACCGGCACCACATCCGGTTGCCCAGGTACGGGTAGAGCGCCACCCCCACGATGCTGGCCAGCCCGAAGTCCACCACCAGCCCATACCAGTGCTCGGCGAAGGCTTTGGTGGAGTACAGGGCATCCTTGGCCACGAAGCCCCAGGCGTCGTTGACGATGAGGAGCGTGACGGGAACTGCAGCGAGCAGTACAGCCCGACCAAACCACTCGGCTCGCTTGGCGTCGCGGCCCCGGGGGGCAAGGTGCCGCCAGAAGTCGCCCAGAGTCTCGGCCAGTCCGCCACATCCGCAGAGATAGGAACAGAACCGCTGTCCGTTTCGGCGCACATACCAGGGGATGAGGCCGAAGCTGGTGACCGCGCCCACGGCGAGCCACCCCACGGCGGTCCAGAAGTTGGCGGTGGAATCCGGTCCGCCCACCCAGCCGGGGGCGTCGACCATCGACCAGATGGACAGGGGCCACGGCACGGTGGCGGCGTAGACCTTCCACGGGCGGTCGATGACCAGAGGGGCCAGCAGCTCGGGGATCCCGAAGAGGAACACCACCTGGAAGACCATCAGGCTGATGTACCGACGCTTCTGGACGGCGGTGTGGACGCGTCCGAAGGCCCGCAGGCCAAAGCCCAGCACGAGGGCCGAGTACAGGACAGTGCCCCAGAAGCCGGCGTCGACGGTGCGAAAGCCCAGGTCGACGGAGAGGAGGTCGGGGACGAAGCCCAGGGGGTGGTCGGGGCCGAAGGGGAAGAACGGCTTCTTCTGCTTGAGGACGTAGAACAGCCACGTGAGTGTGGCGAAGGTGCCGAGCCACAGCCACCGTGGCCAGTCCCAGTGGCTCTCGAGCTTGACGCCCAGGCGCTGGAGGAAGCCCACTGGCGGCTTGGACCCGATGAAGATGAAGACGTGGTCGGCGGGGATGGTGTGGGGGTGGGAGCCGTCGACCCTGGCGATGCGGACGTTGTCGTCGGTGATGTCGACCAGCCGGGTGCCCAGCGCGAGGTGGAGGTGGTCGGTCTTTGCGGCGGCTTCGAGCTGGTCGCGGTTCTTGCGCTTGGCCCGGACGAAGTCGTCGCCCCGATACGACAGGGTGACCCGGGCACCGGCCCGAGCCAGCGAAACAGCCGCCTCGACCGCGCTGTCGCCCCCACCCACCACCACCACCGACTTCCCGGCGTGCGCGGAGGGGTCTTCGAGCCGGTGGTGCACATGGGCCGCCGACTCTCCGGGAATGCCCAGGGTGTTGGGCTGCCCCCGCTTGCCCACGGCGAGGATGATGCGCCGTGCGCGATACCGGTTCGATGCGCCGGGTTCGGAGGCGGTGTTGTCCACCACACGGGCCTGAAGTCCAGCGGCGCCCACGGTGGTGTGCACCTCGAACAGGCCGCCCACCTTCTCGGCTTTGTCGACGGACTCGGGAAACTGGAACGGGAGGGCGCGGGCGCGGACGGCTTCGCACCATCGGTCGACCAGCTCTTCCTTCGGCGCATCTTCAAACCACAAGCCCCCGGGGGTGGGGACCTCGCGGGGCTCGCTGAAGATCATCTTCCCGCGGGGGAAGTCGTGGATGGTGGCGAAGGGGTCGGTGCGCTCGAGCACCACCACCCGGAGGCCCGAGTCCTGCAGCGCGAGGGCGGCTCCCGCACCGGCCGGACCGCCGCCCACGATGAGAACGTCGATGACTCCGGCTTCGGACGACGGCTCGCCCAGCTCCGCGGCCACATGCCTGGCGACGTCGTGGCCCTGCTGCAGCGCAATCTTGATGACCGGCGCATCCGCCAGGTCGCCCGCGATGTAGAGGCCCGGCACGTTGGACTGGTTGTGGTCGTCCATCTGGGGGCGGTCGCGGACGCCGATGAACGTGGAGAACTCCAGGCGGTTGGTGGGCGCTGTGCTCGAGTGCGACAACCCGCTCTCCAGGGGTCCGGGGGACAACGCGGTACGGTGGGAGCCGACCCGATGCCCGTGTGTGCCGATGCGTTTCGGCCGAGCCTCGGGATCCCTGGATAGCCGATGCATCCGCTCCGCCCACATGCCCTGTGCGCTGTTTTCGCAACGCTCGCCTGGGGCTGCACCTTCCCGTCTGTGCCGAGTGGCCCGCCGGTCACCGCTCTGATCACGGTCGACACCTGGCGCCTCGACCACTTCTCGGCCACGCACACGCCGGCGTTGTGGGCGCTGGCCGAGCAGGGCGAACGCTTCGACAATGCGTGGTCACCGATCGGGCTCACGTCGCCCGCACACGCGACGATGCTCACGGGCAAGCAGCCCTGGGAACACGGCATGGAGGCCAACAACCACCATGGGTTCTCCTTGGCCGTGGAGCACGAACGAGTCTTCGAAGACGCCCGCTGGGACGGTGTTGCCAAGGGCGCGTTTGTGAGCGCCTACCCGGCGGGTCCGGAAGGCGGGCTGGGGCACGGCTTCGATGTGTTCGACGGCCCCGAGTCGGGCGAGCGCGCGGGGGCCGAGACGGTGGCGCGGGCCCTTCAGTGGCTGCCAGACGATGCGCCAGCGTTTCTGTGGGTGCATGTGTACGAGCCCCACGGACCCTACGAGGGAACCGGAGCCTCCGACGCCGAGCGGTACGCGGAAGAGGTGCGAAAGGCCGACACCCTGCTGGCGCCCCTGCTGGATGTGTTGGTGGACCGGGGGTCGACGATTGTGGTGGCTGCCGACCACGGCGAAGTGCTGCTCGAGGAAAAGTGCGGTCGCCAGCATGAGCGGTCGACCCACGACCACGTGCTGCGGGTGGCCCTGTTTCGCTGGACCCCCGAGCGGGTGGGGCGCACTTCAGCCGCGATGGTGGGGCTGGAGGATGTTCCCGCTCTGCTGAAGGGCGACGCCCCCACCGAAGATGCCTGGCGACTGGCGGAGTCGGGGATCTGTGAGCCCGGCTGCAGCCCGGGATGCACGCCCGAAGGGGTGCACGGACGCGACCGGGTGGGCATCTCGCCGACCGGCCGTGCGGTGCTGCGCGGAGGCGTGGTGCGCACGCAAGGCCGAGTCGATGCCGAGCTGGTGTCGGCGGTACGGGAGATCCCGAAGGTGGGGGCGGGGGGCGCTCCCAACACCAAAGAGCTGGAGAAGCTGGGCTACACCGAGCCGTAGGGCGTGGCGAAGGGCCGCCGAAGCAACCCAACGCACGCCGATATCTGTGTAGGTGGCAACCCTATGGCGGCCTACTTGCGCTGGCCCTTGCGTGCCGACGGGCGGCCGCGCTTCTTCTTGGACAGCGGCTTGTTCGGCTTGGGCTTGGGCCGTGCGAAGCCCTTGCGGTACTTGGTGCGGTGACCGGCCTCGCGGGGGTCGATGCCTTCGATGATCTGGTACAGGCGGTCGACCTCGGCGCCGGTGAGGGCGCGCACCTGGCCCCGTTCGAGGCCACGCAGCGAGATGGTGCCGAAGCTCTCCCGACGGAGCTTGGACACCGGGTGCCCAATCGCTTCGAACAGCCGCCGCACGAGGCGGTTGCGGCCTTCGGTGACCGTGAGCTCGATCCAGCAGTTGCCGGTGTCGGTCTCTTCGACCACGCGGGCCTTGGCCGGGCCGGTGAAGCCGTCGTCGAGCTTGATGCCGCGCTGGATGCGGGCCATCTTCTTGGCATCGGGACGCTTCCACACCTTGGCCATGTACCGGCGGGGCACGCTGTTCGACGGGTGCAGCAGGCCGTGGGCAAGCTCGCCGTCGTTGGTGAAGAGCAGCACGCCTTCGGTGTCCATGTCGAGACGACCGACCGGCTCGAGCCGGAACGGGATGTGGGCGACCAGCTCCTGGACCGTGCGGCGCCCTTCGGGGTCGTGCCGCGTGGTGATGAGGCCCCGGGGCTTGAACGCCACGAAGTATTGGCGCGGAGCGGGCGGGGGCAGCCGCACGCCTTCGACGGTGATGACGTCGGAGCCGGGCTTCACGGGGTGACCGGGGTGGTAGATGGTCTCGCCGTTGACCGTGACCTCGCCATCTTCGACGAGGCGCTCGGCCTCACGACGGCTGGCGCGACCGGCGCGCGCGATGACCTTGGCGACACGTTCCGTGCCGCGTTCCTTCGAGCTCATGTTGTCCTCGCTTCGCCGTCCGGCAGGCTGCTTCGATGGCAGCTGGGACGGGTGCGTGTGGTTCAGCGCCTCACGGCGCATGGGGAGGCCGGCAGGTAGCCTGTTCGACCGCGCCGGCGGCTATCGGAGCACCAGGCGCTTGTCGAGGGACCGACGGTCAGGTGTCGTCTTCGGTTGCGCCGTCGATGACTTCGAAGAGGTGCGTCTGGACCGCTTCGGTGTCGTCGGGGGGCTCTTCGCTGACCTCTTCGTCTTCGATGCCCAGCGCCCGCCCCAGCTGTTCGGGCGAGATGCCGAGGAGCTCTGCGGCACCGGGAGGCAGCCGCTCGTCGTCGCGCCGCAGCTCGCGAAGGTCGCGGAGCGTGGGGAGGTCGGAGAGGTCGCGGAGGCCGAAGAGCGAGAGGAAGTTCTTCGTGGTGCCGTACAGCAGCGGGCGACCGGGGACGTCTTTGCGACCCATGACCGCGGTGAGCCCGCGCTCGCACAACAGGCGCAGCACGCCCCCGGAGTCCACGCCACGAAGCTGGTCGACCTCGGACCGGGTGCAGGGCTGGCGGTAGGCGACGATGGCGAGAACATCCATTGCTGCGGTGGACAGGCGCTGTGGCCGGCCCCCACGCATCCGTGCAACCCAGCGACCGAAGCGCACATCGGTGCGCAGCTGCCAGCCTTTTGCCACTTCGACCAGCCGCCAGCCGCGTTGGTCGCGGAGGAGGTCGGCGGCAATCTCGCGGAGGGCATCCCGGACCAGGCGCTCGCCGGGCTCGCCCAGCCAGCTGTTCAGCATGTGAAGCGAGACGGGACCATCGGAGGCCAGCAGCAGAGCTTCGGTGGCCCCCTTGATGAGGTGCGGGGGCGGTGGGGCCAGCTCGCCGTCGTCGGACTCGACGATGGTGTCGGGGACTTCTTCGAGCTGCGGCACCCGGTGACCGGCCAGCGAGATGACCTCGCCACCCTGTTCGGGGTCGACCGGTTCAGGCGCGACGAGGTCGACCGTTCCGTAGTCGTCGGGGTCGAGCAGGCCGGAGGGTCGCGGACGGGAAACACCGCTGCTGGTGGGTGTTTCAGGAGGCCCGCCGGGAGGGTCGGGGCGATCGGTCACGCGACGACACCTTCGAGATGCCGGAGGTCGACGGCATCCTGCGCGCGGAGCAGGCCCAGGCGGATGGAGCCGAGGTGCTCATCCTGGGCGAGCGAGAGCGTGCCGTGCCGTGCGAGCTCGAGGACCGCCAGCACCATGAACACCCGCTGGTGGCGCCACCGCAGCTGGGTGAGGATGTCGAGGAGGTCGCGGGGGCCGTCTGCCAAGGCTTCGAGCAGGATGGCGCCGGCGTCTTCCATGGTCCACGGTTCGAGGGTGACCGAGTGGACCGGAGGCGGCGCGGCGCTCTTCTGGAGCATCGCGTAGAAGCGCTCCAGCAGGCCAAAGGCGTCGTCTTCGGCGTAGACCGGGCGCTCGAAGCCCTGCACCGGCTCGGGCGGACGCGCGAAGGTGTCGCGGCCCAGGCGGGGGGCGTCGGCGAGCTGCTTGGCGGCATCGCGGTACCGCTGGAACTCGAAGAGCCGACGGCTGAGGTCGGCGCGGACGGCGTGGGCTTCCTCGTCGACCGCCTGACCGCTGTAGCCACTGAGCAGCTCGCGGCTCTTGAGCCAGCACAAGGTGGACGCCATCACGACGAAGTCGCTCGCGCTGTCGAGGTCGAGCGACTGGATGACCTCGAGCTGTGCCACGAACGCGTCCGCGATGGGCGCGATGGGAATCTCCCGCAGATCGACGCCCTGGCGCCGGACGAGAAACAGCAGGAGGTCGAGGGGACCATCGTACGCGGGGCTGCGTACTGCTGGAACGAGTCGAAGGTGCGACACGGGATGCACCGAGGGGCGACGAGGGGAAGGGGGCGGCAGGCGGGGAACCAGCCGGCGGGGAGAAAGCGTGGGGTGTGGCGTTCCACGGCTGCTTCGGTGAGACCGAATGAACCGCAAAGTTGGAGTGCGCCACCTGGAAGAAGGCTACCGAGGGCCGCTGGGGGAGCGGTGGAATTGCCTGCTTCGCTTGCCCGTGAGGGTGCGGTAGGAGCACCCTTCGGACGCCGCCATCATACCGTCCGCCGACTTTCGCTTCAAACAATCAAGGAAAGGAAGGACAGCGAAGGCGTCAAAACGGACCTTCATCGATCGGGTCAGCGGCTTGGCAGATGAAAGCGGCGGAGCCTGGACACGGCGTCGATGCGCTCTCGGGCCACCTGGTTGGACGCGGCGGTGGTGGTGATGCCGCCGGCACGAGACAGGTTGATGATGCGCTTGACGGTATCGAAGATGCTGGCGGCGTCGTTCATGGCCTTCTGGGCGGGGCGGCCTTCCAGCTCGGCGGCCACGTTGATGAGGCCTCCGGCGTTGATGACGTAGTCGGGGGCGTACACGATGCCCGCCTGTTCGAGCAGAGCGCCGTCGCGGTCTTCGTCGTCGAGCTGGTTGTTGGCGGCACCGGCGATGATGGGGGCCCGGATGCGCGGGATGGTGGCGGCGTTGATGATGCCCCCGATGGCACAGGGGGCGAGCACGTCGCACTCGACGCCGTAGAAGTCGTCGCCGTCGATGATGGTGCTCCCGAACTCGCGGACCGCGTGCTCGAGCTTGCGCTCGGAGATGTCGGTGACCAGCAGCCGTGCGCCAGCCTCGTGGAGGAAGCGGGCGAGGTGGATGCCAACCGCGCCCAGGCCCTGGATGGCCACGGTGCGGCCGGTCATGTCGGGGCTTCCGTAGACCACCTCGAGGCACGCGCGGATGCCGTGGAAGACGCCCCATGCGGTGACGGGGGAGGGGTCGCCGCTGCCGCCGGCGTCGGTGGAGGCACCCGTGACGTAGCGGGTCTCGCGTCGAATCCGGTTCATGTCTTCGACGGTGGTGTTCATGTCTTCGGCGGTGATGTACCGACCGTGGAGGCTCTCGACAAAGCGACCAAACGCGCGGAAGAGCTCTTCGGACTTGATGGCGGGGTCGCCGATGATGACCGACTTGCCTCCGCCCAGGTCGAGCCCGGCCACGGCCGCTTTGTAGGTCATGCCGCGAGACAAGCGCAGTACGTCGCGGACGGCGTCGGCTTCGTTGGCGTAGTTGTAGAGGCGACAGCCGCCGAGAGCGGGCCCGAGCGCGGTGCTGTGGACCGCGATGATGGCGCGCAAGCCGACTTCGTCGTTGCGACAGAAGACCAGCTGCTCGTGCTCTAGCTCGGCCATTTCAGAAAAGATGCTCATGGTCGCTCCTTGCCTTCTCAACCGGCGAACTATCGCACCCGGGAGGGCTGGTGGGCGACCCACGGGCCGGGCTGGCTGTCAGGGGATGGTCAGCGGGGCCCGCGTGGAATCTTGATGTCGAGACGGTTCATGAGGCGCTTGAAATTGGGCCTCTGCATGTCGGCGGCGCGGGCGGCGTGGGTGACGTTGTAGTCGTTCTGTTCGAGCAGATGCATGACGTATCGGCACTCGAACTCGCGGATGACGGTGTCTTTGGCCGCCTTGCGGGACAGGTCGAACAGATCGGTGGGAAATGCGAAGCCGCCGTCGCTGCGGGCGGTCACGGTGCCTTCGGGGGCCGTGGTGCGCACCGGGCCGCCCGTGATCTCCCGGAGGTGGGCCGGCAGGTGGTCGAGTCGAATCGAGACGGTGCGGTTTCGGCGCGGCTGGAGGCTGGCTTCGTCGGCCGCACGCATCGCGGCCTGGGTCATGACATTGCGCAGCTCGCGCACGTTGTTGGCCCGCCAGTCGTGGGACTGGAGGGCGCGCCACACCTCGGGCTCGACGGTGGAGATGGGTGGGTCGAGCTTCCACTCGATGTTGAGCTGTTCGATGAAGTAGTAGGCGAGGTGGGGGATGTCCTCGACCCGGCTGTTGAGGTCGGGGAGCGGGATGACGAAGTTGTTGATTCGGAAGAGGAGGTCTTCGCGGAAGCGACCGCGGCGGACCAGGTCTTCGAGGTTTTCGTTGGTGGCGCACACCAGCCGGCCGGTGAAGCGCTTCGCCATGGTGTCGCCCACCATGCGGAACTGCTTTTCGTTGAGAACCCGCAGGAGCTTGCCCTGTTGGGTCATGGGCAGCAGGCCGATTTCGTCGAGGAACAGCGTTCCGTCGTTGGCTTGTTCGAACAGACCGGGGGTGGTGCGTTCGGCGCCCGTGTAGGCCCCACGCTTGTGACCGAACAGCTCGCCTTCGAAGAGGGTCTCGGGGATTTCGGCCACGTTGCAGGCCACGAACCGACCTTTCACGCCGGACGCCCGGTGGATGGCGTTGGCCACCCGTTCCTTGCCTGCCCCGCTGGGCCCCAGGATCAGCACGGGCACGCCCGTCCGGGGGGCCACCATGCGGATGTCGTCTTTGACCGAGAGCATCGGTGGGCTGTTGCCGTACAGCTCGGCAAAGGCACCGGCACGGCTTGCTTTGTCGACCCTGCGGCGGCGGTGGGCGTCTTCGTCGCGCCAGGTGCGCTCGTTGATGGCCCGCTCGACGACGTCGTGGAAGCGGTTGTCGGCGAGGTTGTGCTTGTCGAAGAAGTCGATGGCACCGGCGTTCATGAGGTGCCGGGCGACCTCGGGGTTGCCGTAGCCCGAGATGCCCACGAACTGCATCAGGGGCTCGATGACCCGGGCCTGCTCCACGAGCTCATGGCCCATGAGGTCGGGGAGCTGGTAGTCGACCAGGGTGACGTCGTAGTCGTTGATCTCGATGAGCTCGAGGGCTTCTTCGGCGGTGCCCGCGACGTCGACCGAGTGGCCACGTTGCTGCAGCAAGCGCTGGATGATGCGCTGGCTGCGCGGTTCGTCCTCTACGACCAGGATCGTGGTCTGGCGGAGGGGTTCGTCTGAGAAGTGGCCTTCCGCTCCGACGGTACGGGCCCTGGCGGAGGACACTCTGCTGCGGCGGGACACCGTCGCTTCAGCCATTTCGTGTTCTCCAAGCCGGGACGAGCGGGATGGTGAGCGCGTCGCGACAGCTGCCATGGACACCACTCCAGGTCCGCACGGTTGAAAGACGGACGCCTATCGGAGCAATTCGTTGCGGCCTTCAGGTGATTTACCGCCAATTCCGGCATGGTAGCGCATGCCGCAGCACACCGTCCGCACGTGACATACTGCACAGCCTTCGGAGGTCACGGATGGACGACGCGCTCGTCGAGCGTTGGGCGAATGGAGACCCGGTTGCGCGCACAGCACTTCGGAATGCCATCCGGAGCACCGCCGAGCGTGTGCTGGGTCACCCTGCATTTCAGAACGCCTTGGGCACCGAAAGCCGCAGTCGGTTCTCCTCGGAGGACAAGCGCCGCGAGCTGACGGGCGGAATCGCCGACCAGGTCATGCGCCAGCGACCGGTCTCGGCGGGCCAGGTGAAAGCTGTTGCGCTGATGATGGCGGGTCGGCTGGCTGTCGAAGCCCTGCAGGAGGGCCGTCCGAAGTCGGCCGATGGCACGCGGCACATCCCGCCGGCCATCGTGATGCAGTGGACCCTCGTGCCCGACTCGGTCAACCCACGCATCAAGGAAGCCTCGGAGCGCCACCTCGAAGACTGCGCCGCGTGTCGCGAAGACTTGCGCACCATGGATCGCATTGTGCGTACGCTGGACGCGATCGATCACGAGACGTCACGCGCAGAGCTCGCCGAGGAAGCCGCCCACGTCCAGACGGCCCTCGACCAGACGGTCGACCTGCAGGCGGCGATGCGCTCGGCGATGGTCGAGGCGCGTGAGGAACGGCGGGCCAAGCTGCAGGGGGGGCGGGAGACCGGTCGCACCCGGAAAGACACTGGGCGCACCGCTCGGGCGAGCTCTGTTCTGCCGGGCACCACGCAGGAAATCCCGCGCTCTTCGCTGCGGATCTGGCTGCCCCTCGTGGGCGTGGTGTTGCTGGGTGGAGGCGCCATCTGGACCTTCACCGGCGACACCAGCACCGCGCCCACCGGTCCGGTGAAGGGGGTTGCCGAGCTGGCCGACCGCTCTCCGCCGGAAGTCGCGCGGCTGGAAGACCTTCCCGCGGCGGTGCAGCAGGTGGTGGCCGACTTCGGCTCGGGTGACTGCCGCACGGCGGCGGGACGGCTCCGAGGCATCGTGCGGGCACACCCCGACCAACCCCGGCTGGAGCTCCTCGAAGGCGCAGCCTGGGTGTGTGCCGGCAATGGCTCGAAGGCCGTGAAGATTCTGGAGCCGCTGACGGAGCTCGAGGTTGCCCAGAAGCGCCCGCGCCAGGTGTGGTGGTACCTGGCACAGGGGCACCTGCTCCAAGGGCAGGCCACGGAAGCGCTCGAAAACCTGGCGCGCGCCCAACAAGAAGACCCCCGCCACCGCAGCCGCGCGGAAGCCCAGGCGAAGCAGGTGAAGGCGAAGCTCGACGGCGCGTAGGGGCCCTACACCGGTCGGAGGGGCGGGTGTCCGGCGTCGAGGTAGGGCTGGAAGAAGCCGTCGCAGGCCTGGTCGCGGGTGCAGAACCGACAGGCATCCGACTTGGCGAAGCGCACGACGTCGGGGAGGAACAGCAGAGCCTCGCCAGCCTGGTGGGCGGCGTCGACGTACCAGCGGTTGCTCGTGCGGCGGAAGAGCGATGCGCGGCCCGGGAGGTGACACAGCGGCAGGCCGCGGACCAGCTTGGGGGTGTGGGCGACGGCGTCGAGGGCGCTCTCCAGAGTGGAGCGCCACTGTCCGGGGTGCGGTGCACGCTCGGCGGGCTGGCCGGCACGCGGAAAGGGCCACGTGAAGACGATGGCGGCGGGCCGGTGTTGGTCGAGGGTGCGGGCGATGCGGGGAAGGTGGGGGAGCAGCGACGCCCGGAGGTCGATGGCGAAGACGACATCGGTGCCGTGGGCCCGACACGCTTCGACGAGGTCTTCGAGCCGCGGCAGGGCGTCGGCGTGCTGGACGGGCAGCACCAGGCAGTCGACCCGTCCTTCGAGCCAGCGCACGTCGAGGCGGTGGAGCTCGGAGGCGCCTGCGTGCAAGACGACGCGCTTCAGGCCATCTTGGCGACCTTGGTCGATGGCCGCCGGGATGTCGGGGCGGGTGGCGACGCCATGTCCGGAGAGGACGAGCGACGTACACGCGCGGGTGCGTGGGGTGTCGAGGGTGGTGGTGAAGTAGTGGATGTTCGCGGCGAGCTCAGCGGGCTCGAGGCGCCGTGAGGGGAGGGGCGCGCCGGCCTGGAGGCGGTCGGGGTAGCTCACCTCGACCCGGATCTGGACCGTCTCGGGCGTGGAGACTGCGCCGGATGGTGTCCACCGCAACATCGGTCAGGGCGCGAAGTCGACGGGGGGGATGCGGGGGAGCAGGCCCGCTGCGGCTCCGCGAGTGAGGAGCTCTTGGACGCCTGCGCGGCCGTCGGGGCCGTAGTCGAGGGTGTCGGCGTTGGCGTAGAGCGACAGGTAGTGGTCGACCGCTTCCCGGGAGGTGAGGGGACCGGCTCCGCGGGCGAGCAGCCAGTCGATGGCGTCGGCGCGGTGGTCGAGGCCGTGGGCGATGCTGTTGCGGAGCACGGCGCTGAGGCGGGCGATGGTGTCGGCGCCGAGGTCGCGGCGGATGACGTTGCCGCCGAGCGGGAGCGGGAGGCCGGTCTGGTCCATCCACCACTCTCCGATGTCGGCGAGCTGCACGAAGCCGTGCTGGGCAAAGGTGAGGCGGCCTTCGTGGATGAGGAGGGCGGCGTCGACGTGGCCGCTGCGGAGGGCCTCGAAGGTGCGCTCGGGGGGCGTGATGGGCACGACCACCGGCTCGAAGCCCTGGACCATCTGCGCCAGCACGGTGTAGGCGGTGGTGGAGGTGCCGGGGACGGCAACCCGCATGCCCGCGAGGTCTTGGAGGGCCATGGGCGCGCGGGCGATGACCACCGGGCCGTAGTTGCGGCCCACACTGCCGCCGTGGGGGAGCAGCTGCCAGTCGGCGTGCAGTGCAGGCACCCAGGCGATGCTCACGGCGCTCACGTGTGGGAGCTCGTGCTGTTCGAGCGTTTCACCGGCGGCGGCGCGGTTGAGGGCGTCGGTGTCGGCGGTGGAGATGTCGAAGTCGAAGCCGTCGGTGTCGATGAGGCCGAGCAGCAGGGCTCGGAACATGAACAGGTCGTCGGCGTCGGGGCTGATGGCACAGCGAATGCGCACGGGAGCGTTCCGGGGAGAGGGTCAGTCGACGCCGGTGGCGAGGTCGTTGGCGACGCGGAGGCGGTGACCGAGGGTGTGCAAGAGGCGCCACAACAGGGCGTTTCCGAGGGCGGGCTCGCGGGTGCAGAACTCGCGGAGGTCGGTGCGGTCGATGACGAGGGCCGAGCCGAAGCTGGTGCCCTTCACCGTGGCGGAGCGGGTCTGTTCTTCCAGCAGGCCCAGCTCGCCGAAGTGTTCGCCCGCACCGAGACGGGCCAGCTCCACGTTGTTGTGGGTGACCGCGACCGCGCCCTGGGCGATGACGTACATGGCGTCGCCGCGGTCGCCTTCGCTGACGAGCACCTGGCCGGGCGTGAAGCGGACGTCGCGGCAGATGCGGCTCACGCGCAGGCGGGCGTGGAACGGCAGGCCTTGGAAGAGGAAGAGCTCTTGCATGACCTGGGCGCGGGCGCGGGCGGCTTCGGTCTGGGGGGTGGCTTCGGGCTCGACCAGGACGACGGAGATGTTGTCGGGGCCACCGCCGTCGAGGGCGGCGTCGACGAGGTCGAGGGCGGCCGTCTGGACGTCGTTCTGACAGGCGATTTCTTCGATCTTGTCGGACGGGACCGGGTCGGAGAGGCCGTCCGAGTTGATGAGGATGCGGTCGCCCGGCAGGATCTCGATGGACATGAGGTCGGCTTGTACGTTGGGGTACAGGCCGATGGCGCGGGTGATGACGCTGCGGTACCGCGAGCGGCGCGCCTCTTCCCAGGTCATCTGTCCCGAGCGGACGAGGTCGTTGACCATGGAGTGGTCTTCGGTGAGCTGCCGGATGAGGCCGTCGCGCACGAGGTAGGCGCGGCTGTCGCCCACATGGGCCAGGAATGCGGCGCCACCACCGACCAGAGCCACCACGAGGGTGGTGGTCATGCCGCGGCGGCTGCTGTGTTCGGCTTCTTCGTAGACGCGTGCGCTGGCTTCCTGGCACACGGCGTCGAGGAGCTCGAGCACGCGGTTCCGGCTGCCCCATTCGGGGTTGTCGGAGTAGGCCTGCACCGCCGAGGCCAGACGAGGAGCGGCCTGCTGGAAGGTCTCGATGGTGAGCGCCGAGGCCACTTCGCCTGCGGCACGGCCTCCCACACCGTCGGCGACAACGAACAGGCCGTGGGCGTCGTCGGCGAGGAGGGCATCTTCGTTGGACTTGCGGCGGCGACCGGGGTGGGTCTGGGCGGCGAACTGGATCATCGCTCTCTCAGAGGACCTGGATGGGGAGACGGCGCTCGAGGAGGGGTGGGGACACGCTCGGGGCGCCATCGGCACCGGTGACCACCTGCTCGACGCGGACCACCAGCGTGGCGCGCTGGGCGGCTTTCTTCTGGGAGACCTCGAAGGCGTGCTCGAAGGCGACCTCGCCACCCGCCGGGATGCGGTTGTCGGCGGTGGTGTTCCAGGGCGGCTCGGCCTCGACGGTGCGCCCCAGCTCGAGCTCGGCCGGGGCCACGAGGGCCTCGCCGGCGGCATCTTCGATGTGGAGGCTCACGCGGTAGGTCTTGAAGGGGGAACCGGTGGGGATGTGGTGCCCAGCGCCGGTGTTCTGGAGGCGGATGCGCACCGGGAAGGGCGCGCCACGCTGGGCTTCGGGCGACTCGAGGTCGAAGAGCACCGACAGGCCCCGGCCGAGGTCGGCGGGGAAGGCGTGCGACGGCCGGGCGGCGAAGCGACTGGCGGCGGACGTGCCGGTCTGGGCGGGCAAGTGGCATTCCTGGCAGGAGATGCCGGCCTGTGCGTAGGCGCTGGCTTTCCACTCGCCGTAGGTGTCGTAGAAGGGGCGGTCGGCACCGGGCCAGGTGAGCTGGTGGCAGGTGGCACACATCTCGGGGGAGTGCAGCTCGACGGACACGGCGACCGGGTGGGGTGCATCGGGTGCGGCGCGGGTGGAGATGACCGTGCCCTCGCGCACGTGGCAGGCCGCGCAGGTGACGCCTTCGGCCATGAGGGTGGCGTCCCAGATGTCGTTTTCGGCCATCTGAGGGCGTGCGAAGTCGCCGCCCACGAAGCCTGCGGCCAGGCGGTTGTGCTGGTTGGCGAGCGGCAGGTGGCAGCTGCGACAGGCGGTGGTGTTGCCGACGCGGGCCATGGCCTCCTGGTACTCGGGGTCGGACCAGGCGGCGGCGTGCGGGGTGTTCGCCCACTCATCGTGCGCTTGCCAGTGGCAGGCGTTGCAGCCTTGGGCCGAGAGGTTGGCCAGGCCTTCGGGCGTCTGTTGCAGAGCGACCGGGAGACCATCGGGGAACAGCGGCGGCGCCTCGGGTGCGGCGGGCGCAGCGGCCTCGACCTCGGGGACAGCCACCTCGGGGGTGTCGGGCGGAGGCGTCTCGTCCTTCTTGCCGAAGAGACCACCGGCAAGCGCGGCGCCTCCCGAGAACACCGCGAAGAGAGCAATGGAGCGGTAGATGCGCCACCTCGATGGGGTCGTCACCGGATCTGCCGGGGAGGGGACCCCCGCGGGGGTCGGACGAATGAGGCGCGCCCGATGGGGCACGAGCGGGGCGCAACCTTATCGCAGTTGGGGGGGACCCGGGCGGGGGTTGGCCCGCTCAGAGGCCCTTGCCGTAGAACAGGTAGGCGGCGCCATGTTGCGAGCCGGCCGTGGCCGAGTTGGTGCTGTTGTTCTGCGTGGCGATGAGGATGTCGGCGTAGCCGTCGGCGTCGAGGTCGCCGCCACCCGTGATGCGCAGGCGGTCGTTGTCGCCTTCGGGGAGGAAGCGGCCGTCGGCGTTGGAGAGGTCGACCACGCCGGTGCCCGCGGTGACCGGACCGAGGATGAAGTACCCGGCCCCGCCGTTGGAGGCGGTGGAGTCGTACCAGCCCGACCCGATGAGCAGATCGTCGACACCATCGCCGTCGACGTCGCCCGGGCCCGAGACGCTGTCGCCGGTCTGGTCGGAGGCGGCCTCGCCTACGAAGATGGCGTCGGCGTTGGACATGGTGTCGAGGGTGCCGCTCGTGATGGGGCCGAGGATGACGTACCCGGCGCCGGACTTGGTGCCGCCGCGGTCGTTGAAGCGCGCGCCAGCGACGAGGTCCTGGTAGCCGTCGCCGTTCAGGTCGCCAGCGGTGGACACACCCGCGCCGTAGCCGAGCTCGTCGGAGGAGTTTTCGCCCACGAAGCGTGCATCCGCCGCGCTCAGGTCGACGTCGCCGCTGACCGGGCCGTGCACCACGTAGACCGCCCCGCTGTCGGTGTCGGAGCCGTTGTCGTAGTAGCGAGAGGCCACGATGATGTCGGGGGTGCCGTCGCCGTCGAGGTCTTCGCCACCCCACAGCGACGAGCCGGCTTCATCCCCGTCGACCTCGCCGATGAAGCGGGCGTCGGAGGACCGGGGGCTGGCGAGGTCGTAGGAGGCGGTGGTGGTGGGGCCGTAGATGAGGTACGCGCCGCCGCCGTCGGTGGTGCCGCCGGCATCGAGGAACTGGGCGGAGATGAGGAGGTCGTCGTTGCCGTCGCCGTCCACGTCGCCGGCCGGTGCGAGGTCGGCGATGAGGTCGCCCGCTGCGGCTCCCACGAACTTGGTGGTGGCCAGGGAACCCACGCCCGACGAGCCTGCGGTGAGGGGGCCGGCCACGAGGTAGGCCGCACCGGTGTTGGTGCCGTTGGTGGCTTCGCCCTGGGCGCTCACGAAGAGGTCGTCGAAGCCATCGTTGTCGACGTCGCCGGCAGCCACCACGGACCGGCCGAGGAGGTCGCCTGCTGCTTCGCCCGAGATCTCGACATCGGAGGTGGTGACGCCCACGCCGGCACCCGACACGGGGCCGAAGAACACGTGCACCACACCGGCGTTGGTGCCGGCGTCGTCGGCGAAGATGGCGGACACCACGAGGTCGTCGGTGCCGTCGCCGTCGAGGTCGCCGCCGTTGGCCATGCCGGGGTCGCCCTGGCCCACCCGGTCGACTGCGCTTTCGCCGTAGAACCAGGCGTCGGCGTCGGTGACGGGGATGTCGCCGATGAAGGAGCAGGTGTCGGATGTGCCGTCGCAGTTCTGGTCGATGCCGTCGTCGCAGATCTCGGCTTCGCCGGGGTTGATGGCGGTGTCGTCGTCGTCGCAGTCGTCGCCCGTGTAGTCGGACGACGCGTATCCATCGCCGTCGGCGTCGTAGTCGTCGGCGCCGTCGCAGTCCTGGTCGATGCCGTCGTACCAGGTGTCGGTGGCGGCAGGGTTGATGGAGCTGTCGGTGTCGTCGCAGTCGCCGTCGGGGAGGCTGCCGGAGCCCGTGACGTAGGTGGTGGCCAGGCCGGTGTAGGCGTCGGGCACGTAGCCGTCTTCGTCGGCGTCGTAGTCGTCGCGGCCGTCGCAGTCCTGGTCGATGCCGTCGTACCAGGTGTCGGTGGCGGCGGGGTTGACGGATGTGACGGTGTCGTCGCAGTCGCCATCGGGAAGGGCGCCCGAGCCGGACACATAGGTGGTGGGCAGCCCCAGGTGGATGTCTTGGACGTACCCGTCGACGTCGGCGTCGTAGTCGTCGGCGCCGTCGCAGTCCTGGTCGATGCCGTCGTACCAGGTGTCGGTGGCGCCCGGGTTCACGGTGGGGTTGGTGTCGTCGCACTCGCCGGCAGGGAGGCTGCCCGTGCCGGGCACGCCGCGGGTGACGAGACCAGCGTAGGCGTCTTCCACGTAGCCGTCGGCGTCGGCGTCGTAGTCGTCGGCGTTGTCGCAGTCCTGGTCGATGCCGTCGTACCAGGTGTCGGTGGCGCCGGGGAAGATGGTGTTGTCGGTGTCGTCGCAGTCGGAGCCGTCGACGCACTCGATGTCGGTGAAGCCATCGGCGTCGAGGTCGACGTCGTCGATGGTGTCGTCGCAGTTGTTGTCGATGGCGTCGCAGACTTCCGTGGCGTCGGGGTTCACGGCGCCGTTGGAGTCGTCGCAGTCGTCGGCGTTGTCGGCCGTGCCCGACGGGGCATCGCAGTGCAGCTCGCCCGCCGCGGTCTCGTCGCCGAAGCCATCGCTGTCGGAGTCGGCCCAGTATTCGGTGCGGTCGACCGCATCGGAGTCGATGTCGTCGTTGCAGTCGTTGTCTTTGCCGTCGCAGACCTCGGTGTTGCCGGGGTAGCGCTCGATGTCGAGGTCGTCGCAGTCGGTGTCGTCTTCGACATACCCTTCGGGTGCCTCGCAGGCGTCGATGGCATCGGAAGCATCGCCGTAGCCGTCGTTGTCGGCGTCGCGGTACCAGGTGGCGCCCACGCCCTCGTCGACTTCGGTGTCGCAGTCGTTGTCGAGGTCGTCGCACAGCTCATCGGCAGCCGGGTAGACGTCGGGGTTGAAGTCGTCGCAGTCGGTGTTGTCGGACACGACCCCCGAGCCTTCCGAGCAGGCGAGCACCGGTGCGTCCGGGTCGCCAAAGCCGTCGCCGTCGCCGTCTGTGTAGTAGGTGTCGCCGACGTCTTCGTCGATGGCGCTGTCGCAGTCGTTGTCGACCCCATCACAGACCTCATCGGCGTTGGGGTAGACGGTGTCGTCGGAGTCGTCGCAGTCGACCGTGTTGGCATACCCGTCGCCGTCGGCGTCGACGGGCGTGGGGTCGTCTTTCGGGGGGTCGTCTTTCTTACAGCCTGTGGCCACCAGTCCGAACAGGAGGCTCGAGAGCAGGAAGCGGTTCATGGTGACTCCACGGTGGCCCGCACAGGGCCCGTCTCAGCTACTGCGCGTGCAGGGTCGCGCTCGGCCGCAGGCTATCCCACCGACCGGTCCCGGTGCGAGCGGTCGCAACCCTCCGCAATTGCCGCCCGATGCGGACGACCCAACCCGTCACCCAGATGCCATCCAGGTGCACGACGGCCCGCATTCTACACTACGCAACGCGCCTGCGGGACGGGTTTCTCGGGGTAGCGGAGCGCCCATGGGAGGGGATAGGAGCGTTCCCGGAGGTGCCGTGATGACGGTCGCCAAGCCCACCCCCCCGCCATCCGAAGCCGCAGCGCATGCCGTGGCCCGGGGGGGAGCCTATGAGGATGAAGGCTCGGGCGACCGGGTGGTGCACCATCGCTACACCGACCCCCTCGACCTCATCTGGATCGCAGCCGCCCGCAGGATGGGCATGCAGGTCCAGCGGTCGGACGCCGTGTTCGCCAGCTGGGACGGCGCGCGGGTGCTCACCCTGTCCACCCCCGAGGGCTTCGACCCCGATGACTCGGTGGCTCAGCTCGTCCTCCACGAGTGCTGCCACGCTCTGGTGGAAGACGCCCGCGCGTGGGGCTCCCCCGACTGGGGCCTCGAAAACACCGACGACCGCGATCTTTCCGCCGAACACGCCGCCCAGCGGGTCCAGGCGGCCCTGGCCACCCCACACGGCCTGCGCACCTTCCTCGCAGCCACCACAAAGTGGCGCGACCACTACGACAGCCTGCCCCCCAACCCCCTGGAAGGGCCCGCGTCCGACCCCGCCGTTGCCCTCGCGCAGGCCGCTTTCGCCCGTGCGCAGCGCCCGCCATGGGGCCCGGCCCTCCAAGACGCTCTACACGCCACCGCAGCCGTCGCGGCCGCCACCCGCTCCTTCGCGTCGGCCGAGTCCTTGTGGTCGGTGGTTCCCGCGTGCTGACCAACCTGCTGTTTCTGCTCTTCATCCACCTGATGGCCTGGGGATGGGTGCGGCGCCGCCGGTCGTTGGATGCCTTCCTGATGCTCCGTGGGGTGAGTGTGGCGGCGGTGGCGGTGTTGTCGCTGCCCTTGGCCACAGGGGGCATGCGGGCGGTGCTCATCTGTGTGCTGGCGGTGGTGTGGGGGGCGCGCCTGACCTCCCACCATGTCCAGCGAGAGCGCTTGCTCGGCCCCGAGCGCTGGCTGGCGGAATGGAAAGCCGAGGCCGGCGAGGGGTGGTTTGTCCGGGCGCTCACACACCTGGCCCTGCCGCAGGCCGTCCTGTTGTGGGCGTGCTCGCTCGCGATCCAGCGGGGCATCCTCACCGGCGCGAATTTCTCCGTGTCCGTGCTCGACTATGTGGGGCTGATGTTGGTGGCCGGGGGCATGGGCTTCGAGACCCTCGCCGACCACCAGCTGCTGGTGTTCCGTCGCTCCCGGGCGGGCAAAGCTGGCGTGCTTGGCGACGGCCTGTGGGCGCTCAGCCGACACCCCAACCACTTCGGCACGCTGGTGGTGGGGGCCGGGTTCTACCTGCTCGCAGCATCGGGCGGTGATGGCTTGTGGAGCTTGGTGGCGCCCATTCTCACCTTCGTGGTGCTGACTCGGGTCAGCGGTGGCGCGCGCAGCGAAGTCGGGCGGGATCTTCGCCGCCCCGGCTATGCGCGCTATCGACACACCACATCTGCGCTATTGCCGCTCCCCCCCCGCAACCGTTCCGAGGCCCCCATGCCTGCAGAGACCCTGCGGTACCTGGGCGACGAGGACGACCCGGCCCCGCCCGAGCTCCCCGACAGCTGACCCCTCATGTCCCGTGCGCTCGGTCGCACTTGGTAAGATTCGGCGCTGTCCAAGGAGACCGGATGGGCAAGGCCATCGGCATTGACCTGGGAACCACCAACACCGCTGTCGCGGTCCTGGTCGATGGTCGCCCACGCGTCTTGGAAGACGAGAAGGGCTACAAGGTCCTCCCGTCGTGTGTTGCGTTCAAGGGCGACGGCAAGCGCGTCGTGGGCCAGACCGCACGCAACCTCATCATCACGCAGCCCGAGAACACGGCCTACGCCATCAAGCGCTTGATGGGCCGCCGGTACGACTCGCCCGAGGTGGCCGAGGTCAAGAAGCTGGTGAGCTACGGCATCGAGCCGGCCGACGACGGCACGTGCAAGGTGCGGGTGGGCGAAGACTGGTACAGCCCCATCCAGATCAGCGCGGTCATCCTCCAGGTGGCCAAGGAGATGGCGGAGCGGTCGCTCGGCGAGCCGGTCGACGAAGCGGTCATCACGGTCCCTGCGTACTTCAACCATGCGCAGCGCAGCGCCACGTTCGAAGCCGCGCGCCTGGCCGGCCTGCGGTGCGAGCGACTCCTCAACGAACCCACCGCAGCCGCGTTGGCCTATGGCTACCGCAAGGACGTCGAGCGGCGAATCGTGGTCTACGACCTCGGTGGCGGCACCTTCGACGTCTCGGTGCTCCAGCTGGCCCGGGGCATCTACGAGGTCTTGTCCACCAGCGGCGAGACCCACCTCGGTGGCGAAGACTTCGACCAACGCATCGTCGACCAGCTCTCCGACGACTTCATCGCCAAGACCGGCGTCGACCCCCGCACCGACCCCACCGCCCTGCAGCGCCTCAAAGATGCCGCCGAGCGCGCGAAGTGCGAGCTGTCGTTCACCGACCGCACCACCATCTTGATCCCGATGATCACGATGGCCGACAGCCTCGAGACCAGCCTGTCCCGGCTCACCCTCGAAGGCCTGGTCGAAGACCTCATCGAGCGCACTCTCGAGATCACGCGCGACGCCATCAAGGCTGCAGGCCTGCGACTCGCCGACATCGACGACGTCATCCTGGTGGGTGGCCAGACCCGCATGCCGCGTGTGCGCGAGGCCATCCGGTCGCTGTTCCAGAAGGAACCCAGCCGCAGCGTCCACCCCGAAGAGGTGGTGGCCATCGGTGCGGCCGTGCACGCCACCTCGCTCACGAGCATCGACGCCCACAAGCCGCTGCTGCTCGACGTCACCCCCTTCGACCTCGGCATCGACGTCGCCGGCGGGCTGTTCAAGAAGATCATCGAGGCCAACAGCCAGGTCCCTGCGAGCTTCACCGAGTCATTCGCCACAGTGAAAGACAACCAGACCCTCGTGCGGGTCACGGTCCGGCAGGGTGCCAGTCCCATCGCGGTCGAAAACGAATTCCTGGGTGAGTTCGTGATGTCGGGGCTCACCGCTGCGCCGCGGATGGAAACGAAGGTCGAGGTCACCTTCAAGATCGACACCAACGGCATGCTGCATGCGAGCGCCACCGAAGCCGGGTCTGGCGAGCGCAAGCGCATCACGATTCGGAACTACGCCGAGTTCGTCCAAGGCGACGACGTCCAGCCCGACCTCGAAGGCGACCTCGGGGGTCCCGAAGAAGGCGCCGACTCCACAGAAGCCGCCTCCGCAGATGGGGCGTCGGGAGGGTCTGCTTCTCAGCCCGGGTTCCTGCGGCGCTTCTTCGGTCGCAAGAAGGTCGAGGAGCCGGTTGTTTCGGAAGACAGCGGACCGCCCGACCCCGCAGCCGAGTCGGGCGTCGACCAGGACCTCGGCCTGCCGCCCGAGATGCCGGCGTTCCTCCAAGAGCTGGGTGAAGCCGACCTGTCGGCCATCGAGCCGGTCGACGACTACGATGTTCCCGGCGGACTCGACGCGGTGGGCGGCGGTCTGGATGCCCTCGGCCTGTCCGGCCTGGCACCGCTGAGCGCAGCCGACATCGCACCTGCCCCGATGGTGGCCGAGCCCGAACGCAAGCCCGAGCCCGCCGACCTGTTCGCGATGGGCGGGACTGCGGAAGACGTCTTCGACGACGAGGATGTCGACGACGCCGCCACGTTCGACGGCGAGGTCTTCGACGACGAGCAGTACTACGAAGACGAGCAGTACTTCGAAGACGAAGACGCTGGCTTCGATGGCGACGACGACTTCGAAGAAGCGGTGTTCGTCGACGATGCCACGGAAGAAATCTCGCGCGCACACCTGCACGCCATCGACGCCGGCCTGGAAGAAGAGACGGAAGCCGACCACGGCACCGACCCCTCCCTCGACGACCTCATCGACGGCGAAGACTTCGAGGTGGACGACAGCACGCGCTCGCTGGTCGAGCCGCTCGAGACCACACCCCATGTGCCGCTGCCCGACCTCGGGATCGAAGAAGAGCACCTGTGGGAAGACGACGACCTCCCGGATGACGGCACGGTCGAGTTCACGGCCGACGGCGCCACCTCCACCCCGCGCGTGCCCGTCTTCGACGAAGCCGACGACCACCTGCTCGAAGACACCCCCACCATGGTGGATGTGGCTCCGCAGTCCATGCTCGACGCCACCCTCGAAGCCTCCGACACCATCCAGGATGTCGACGAGGTGGATGAGTGGGTGGCGCCGGAAGAGGTGTCAGACGCCCTCGCGGTCATCGACGCCCCCACGATGGTGGACGCCGAGGCGGTGGAGTTCGACGAAGTCCCCACCGACCCCCCGTTTGCAGCCGAGTCGGGTCGGCGACGCTTGCGCCTGCAGTACCCAGACGGCATCCGGCTCGCCGATGAGCTCATCACGGGACTGCGCCGAGGGGGATGCTTCGTGTCCACCGACCACCCGCTCGCGGTGGGGACCGAGTGCATCATCGAGTACAGCGCGCCCGGGCTCGGGTCGTCGATGGAGCTGGAGGCGGTGGTGACCTGGTCCACCTACGACCCCACCACCTCGTCCGTGGGCCACACGCCGGGCATGGACGTGGAGTTCCAGACGGGCCGTCGCGACCGCAAGCGCCTGGTGGCAGAGCTCGAAGCGCTCCGCCGCTGACCGGCAGAGCGCCTGACACGCGGCGCAGGGGCTTGCACTCGCCGAAGACGCAACGGGTTCATGGGTGCGCGACCCGCGCGCCTCTGAACTAGACGCTCAGGCCGCCGTCGACGACGATTTCCTGGCCGGTGATGAACGACGAATCATCGCTCACCAGGAACCGGACCAGCTTGGCCACTTCTTCGGGCTTGCCCAGGCGGCGCATGGGCACGGCCTTCTTCACGCCAGCCACGATGCGGGGGTCCATCGACTGCACCATGTCGGTGTCGATGAAGCCGGGTGCCACGCAGTTCACACGGATGGAGCGCTTGGCGAGTTCCTTGGCGAGCGACCGGCTCATGGCTGCCACGGCGGCCTTGCTGGCGGCGTAGTTGGCCTGGCCGGAGTTGCCCCGGATGCCGGAGATGCTGGTGAGGTTGACGATGCTGCCCCGACGCTGACGCAACATGATGGCGGCGGCGGCCCGACACATGCGGAAGGTGCCGTCGAGGTTGGTGCGCAGCACGGCGTCCCAGTCGGAGTCGGGCATGCGGAGCATCAAGCCATCGCGGGTGATGCCGGCGTTGTTGACCACGGCGTCGAGTCCGCCGAGCGCTTCGGTGCGGGCCACGAGGGCCTGGCACGCCGCTTCGTCGGCAACATCGGCCTGGATGGCGGTGGCGCCGGTGGCTTCGGCGATGGCCTCGGCCGCTTCGGCAGACGAGCGGTAGGTGAAGAGCACCTTTGCACCCGCTGCAGCGAGGTCTTCGACGATGGCCTTGCCAATGCCGCGGCTGCCGCCGGTCACGATGATGACTTTGTTTTCAACGTTCACGATGCGCTCGATGGTGTGGGGGGAGGGGAGGGCACCTGTACCGCGCCGATGTGCGGTGCGCCGGTGAGGGCCATCACGAGTCGGTCAATCCCGAGCGCGATTCCGGCGCAACGGGGCATGTGGTCGACCGCTTCGAGGAAGGTGGGGTCGGTGGGGTGCGGTGGGCGACCGAGATCCCGGCGGATGGCGTCGTTCTCGGCGACTCGGGTGCGCAGGACCTCCGCCGACTGTTCTTCGGCGAAGGCGTTCGCGAGCTCGAGGCCGCCCAGGTAGACCTCGAAGCGGTCGGCGACAGGGCCGATGGTACGGGCCAGCGCCGCCTGCCACGCCGGGTAGCCCCACACGATGGTGGGTGCGGTGAGTGTGGGCTCGATGCGGTCGACCCACTGGAAGAACCAGTCGTCGGGGGGGAGGTCGGGCGACAGGAGGTGGGCGACGTGGTGGCGCTCGAAGTGGGGGACCGGTGCCGCCACGGCACGCGCTGCGGCCTGGATGAGGTCGGTGACTTCGTCCATCAGCTCGGGGGTGCCCGCACCGACGCGGTACCACTCGAGCATGGTGAACTCGCGCGCATGGTGCACGCCCGCTTCTTCTTCGCGAAAGCACGGGCAGATCTGGTAGATGCGCCCGAGACCGGCCGCGAGCACGCGCTTCATGGCGAACTCGGGGCTGGTGTGCAGCTGGAGCGCCCCCACTTGGACGGGCTCGAGGTGGGGCTCCATCGCCCCGGCGGGGACGAGGGCCGGCGTGTGCACCTCGAGGTACCCGTGCTGGTCGAACCACGCGCGCACGGCTCGGAGAATTTGCGCGCGGGCTCTCAGGTAGTGGGGGTGTAGGGCAGGCACAGCGCCTACTTCACCCGCGACGAGTAGGAGTTGGTGCGGGTGTCGACGCGAATCTTCTCACCCTGCTCGACGAAGAGGGGCACCTGGACGGTGGCGCCGCACGAGAGGGTGGCGGGCTTGGTGGCGCCGGTGGCGGTGTTGCCGCGCACGCCGGGCTCGCAGTACTCGATGGTGTCTTCGATGAAGTTGGGCAGCTGCACCGAAATGGGGCGACCGTTGAAGAAGAGCACCTCGACTTCGAGGTTTTCGGTGAGGTACTGCGCTTCGTCCTTGATGGACTCGGAGACGATGGCCACCTGCTCGTAGGTCTCGGTGTTCATGAAGTGGTGGAACTCGCCGTCGTCGTAGAGGAACTGCATCGTGAAGTCTTCGATGTCGGCGGCTTCGACCTTTTCGCCCGTGCGGTAGGTGCGCTCGAGCACGGCGCCCGAGAGCATGTTCTTGAGCTTGGTGCGGGTGAACGCGGTGCCCTTGCCGGGCTTCACGAACTGGAAGTAGGTCATGACGTACGGGTTGCCGTCGATCACGACCTTGAGGCCGTTGCGGAAGTCGGAGGTGTCGTACTTGTGGGCCATGAGGCTCTCCGGATGCAGCGCGGCCGTGCGCGCGCCAGGCGAGGATTGGGTGCGATCACTGCTTGCGTGGCGGCCGGCAGACCGACCAGCGCAAAAGGGGCAGCGGGGAGGGGCTTCGGACAGCTGGCGTCGACTTGGACGGGTCAGATGTGCGAAGGGGCGCGCCGGGTATCACGATCCGCTACACTTCGCGGAATCGGAGGGCACGAATGGCGACCCGCAGGGCAAGCCTCAAATACAAGGACCTCGCGAGCTTCTTCTCGGACCACGACGAACACCTTTCGTCGGGCTTCTGCTTCTTGCCTCCCGGCACCGTCCGGGGTGAGCTGGCACCCGAGATCAAGCTCGACATCTCCATTCCCATCATCGGCCGGGTGGGGCCCCTCACAGCTCAGGTTGTGCAGCGCGCGCCCGACGGCAGCTATGGGCTGCAGCTCCCCGACTTCGAGAGCGAAGCCGGACGCACGCTGAAGAAGCTCGACAAGGCCATGGATGCCGCGCGCGCCTACTTCGAGGCCACCGGCCAGCTGGGTGCGCCAGTGGCCGAGCCGGATCCCGGGGTGCACGACGAGCTGGAGCAGCTTCGTGCACGGGTCGCCGAGCTCGAGGCCAAGCTGGATGCCGCCCAAGCGCCGGCAGCCGACGCAGTGCCGGACGCCCCCCCCGAGCCCGACGAGCCGACAGTCGCGGCGGACGAAGCGGAAGTGGCGGACGCACCGGTCGAGGAGCCGGCGGCAGACGAACCTGCAGACGCCGCTCCCGAGCCGGATGATGCCCCGCCACCCGCCGACGACGCCACAGAAGCGGTCGAGCCGGTGGCTGTGGAAGAAGCCGCCGTTCCGCGTGGCATCCCCATCGTCGACGTCTCCCGCCTGGAGCCTGCACTCGAAGGTGTCACCGAAGGAGGCGGCCTCCGCATCGGCATCATGGACATCGCAGGTGGCAACCGCACGGGCATGCTCACCATCCACGAAGAAGACGGCTCGGTGCGGTACGCCTACTTCGCCTCCGGTGGGCCTGTGGCATGGCGCTCGGTTCCTCTGCAGGAGCGCGAAGTCCTGGGCATGCTGCTGCTGCAGGCGGGGCAGATCAACAAAGACCAGCTCCGCGAGAGCCTCGACCTCATGCAGTCCAAGGGCATCCGCCAGGGCGAAGCCTTCATCGAGATGGGCGTGATGAGCTTCTCTCAGCTCATCATGGTGCTGGGCAAGCAGAACGAGTTCATCTTCCAGAAGGTGATGAAGTCGGCATCGGGCTCCTGGACCTTCCACGACCTCCCCAAGCTGCCCGAGTCGTTCCTGCCGCCGCCCGTTCGTGTGGGGGCGCTGCTCTTCCGCACGATGGTCACCGAAGCGAAGGGCCTGCGCGGAAAGCGTCTCGCCGACCAGCTCCGCGACCACATCAACAGCTACATCCAGATCGCTCCCGAGCGCCGTCGCCTGTTCGCAGACCTCGGACTCAACGCCACCGAGCGCCGCCTGGTGGCCATCATCGCCGAGCGCACGCTTCGGATGCGCGAGCTGTTCAGCATGTCGCCGCTGTCCCGCCAGAACACCGCGGCCGTGTTCTACGCGCTCATCAAGCTCAACATGTTCAGCTTCGGCGAGACCGAAACCCACGAGCGCTACCTCCAGCGGGTGGGTGGGTCCATCGCCAAGAAGAAGCGTCAGCTCATCCAGACCACCCACTTCGACGTCCTGGAAGTGCACTGGATCTCGCTGCCCGAAGAAATCCGCGAGGCCCACATGCGCCTCAAGGAAGAGTACGACGTCGCTTCGTACAACAACCTCCCCGACGACCTGGCCAAGACGGTCCGGCGGATTTCCGCCCGCATCGACGAAGCCTTCGAGGTGCTCAACGACGACCTCCAGCGTCGGGAGTACCGCAAGACCCTCGTGGAGGACTTCATGATTGTGCAGTCCGCCCAGCTGCTCGCCAAGAAGGGCGAGATGGCCATCATGCGCAAGGACCGCCGGATGGCCGTGAGCTGCTTTGCCAAGGCACTCGAGCTGCAGCCGAGGAGTCCCGAGTATCGGTCGTCGCTGCAGCGTGCTCGCGCGGTGTAGGTCGGGGAGGGGAGCCAAGGGGCTCCGTTTCATGGTCTCGAGAACGACGAAGGGCGACCCGAAGGTCGCCCTCTTGCTTGAGAAGTCCCGATGACTCGGGACCTCGAAGCTCAGTGGTGGTGGCCCTGACCCTTGAGGCGGGACGGCACCACGTGGACGTGGTCGGGGTCGGCCTGCATGTAGGGGTCGGTGAAGGTGAGCGGGGGGACGCTCGTGAGGAACCACACCACGATGTAGGTGAACATGCCGAGGAAGCCGAGGGTCATGCCCACTTCGACGGGGCCGAGGGGCAGGGTGTCTTCCATCCAGATGGAGGGCATGTTGACCCAGAAGCGCTCGAGCCAGATGCCGACAGCGAGCACGCCGGTGACCATGAGGTAGGCAGCGGGGACCTTCTTCAGACCGCGGGAGGTGAGCATCGCGAAGGGTGCCAGGAAGCACAGCATCACGACGACGCGGGTGAGGGTGGCCCAGGGCTCGAGCTCGGTGCGGATGAGGATGGCCACGGTCTCTTCGGTCATGTTGCCGTACCAGATGGGCAGGTACTGCGCGAAGAGGGTGTAGGCCCAGAACATCGTGA